>Ga0209407_1000107_pt1 | contig 116293 bp, 81 predicted proteins | sample AD_JPNHG3_MetaG_FD_184410 | JGI IMG/M metagenome (GOLD analysis project Ga0209407, IMG submission 184410) | Active sludge microbial communities of municipal wastewater-treating anaerobic digesters from Japan - AD_JPNHG3_MetaG (SPAdes) (version 2) | ecosystem: Engineered > Bioreactor > Anaerobic... | reverse complement strand
TCCGTGAGACTCGCTCCGGGCCGGGCCCGGGCGGGAGGACTGCTCGCCGCCGCCGCTCTGTTCATCGCCGCGCCCCCGGCCCCGCGGGCGGCCGCCCCGCCGGAGACCGCCGCCCCGGCGAACTTCCGCGCCGGGTTCGCCGAGCGGGACATCACGCCGGAGATCGGCATGGAAGCGCCCGGCAATTACGGCAAAAACTACCACCGCAGCTTTCACGACCCCTGCAAAGTCCGCGCCGCGGTGTTCGACGACGGCCGGCAGCGCGTGGCGCTGGTGGGGGTGGACCTGCTGTTTATCACCCGCCACCTGGCGACCGGGGCGCGCGCGGAAATCCAGCAACGCTGCGGCATCCGCCCCGAGGCGGTGCTCATCGGCGCCTCCCATTCCCATTCGTCCGGCCCCATCGGGATGAGCGAGCCGGGCGATTACGACGCCGCCTCGCCGCTGGTCAAGCGACTGGCCACCGAGCATAGCATCGTTTCCAACCCCGGCTACACGCAATGGCTGCGGCGCCAAATCGTCGAGGCGGTGGCGGACGCGGACGCCCGCCGCGGAGAGGCCCGGCTCGCCGTGGGCTTTGGGCGCGAGGAGCAGGTGGCGTTCAACCGCCGGTTCCGCATGAAGAACGGCCTCACCTTCACACACCCGGGCGCGGGCAACCCCGAGATCCTCGGCCCGGCCGGGCCGATTGACCCGCAGGTAGGCGTGGTGGGAGTCTGGGATTTGAAAGGCGGCCTGCTGGGCTGCGTGGTGAATTATGCCTGCCATGCGACCACCAGCCCCGGCGGCATTTCCGCCAACTGGATCGGGGCGATGGAACAGACGCTGCGCCGGGCCTCCGGCCACGCCGCGCTGCCGGTCGTCTTCCTGCAAGGCGCCTCCGGCGACGTGACGCAAGTGGACAACCTGACGAAAGTCCAGAATCCCCAGGCCGAGGAATGGTGCCAGTTGGTGGGCGGGCGCATCGGCGCGGAGGCCTACAAAACGCTGCTGCTGATCCAGCGCGGAGCCAGCTCCCACATCCCCCTCGACGTGCGCCAAAAGATCTGGCGCATCCCGCGCCGCGCCCCGGCGCCGGAAAAAGTCGCGCGCGCGCGGGAACTGGCGCAGAAGCCCGCGCGGGAAGTCGGGGAACCGGCCTGGACCTTCGCCAAAGAAACCGTCCTGCTGGACGCGCTCATCCAGGCGCGCCCGGAAGCCGAAGTCGAGGTGCAGGCCCTGCAAGTGGGCCCGCTGGTGCTGGTGGCCAACCCCGCCGAATACTTCGTCCAATACGGCCTCGACCTCAAGCAGGGAAGCCGTTTCCCCTTCACCTTCCCCGTCGAATTGGCCAACGGCTGCGTCGGCTACGTCCCCACCGAAGAGGCCTTCAGCGCCCAGGGCGGCGGCTACGAAACGCGCCTGACATCCTACAGCAACCTGCACGTCAGCGCGGGGCGGCAATTCCTCGAAACCGGCCTCGAACTGGCAAACCAGATGACGCCCGGCGCCGTCCCGCTCCCGCCGCCCGCGCCGCCATTCAGCGCGCCCTGGTCATACGGCAACGTGCCCCCGGAACTGGAGTAATCCCCGGAACGCCGCCCCACCCGGGCGCGGCCCGGCGCAACGCTATCTTCGTTGACCGCCGCCTCCGGCCTGATACCCTTTTTCCGGTGGCTGGGGACAAACCGCTGCCCGGTTAACTGACCCGCGTGCGCGGGCCGCCGGGCCGCTCTCCCGGCCTTGGATTACAATAACCATGGAAGTTTCTCGCTTATGAAATTACTCGATTCCCCCCGCTCCGGACGCCTCGGAGCTTATGTCTATTACACGACGCCCTTCGGCCAATGTTGCCGGGCCTTAACCATGCCCCGCGATGCCCGGTCTCCCGCCCAGGCCCGCGCCCGCGCCAGCTTCGCGGCCTGCTCCCAGGCCTGGGGCCGGAGCCTGACCGAAGCCCAGCGCCAGCGCTGGGTGGCCGCGGCGCAAACCGTTCCCAGCCGGCCGTCGGTGGGCCAATACGGGCCCCTCAGCGGCCAGCAATTTTATGTCCGCATCAACAGCGTCCTGGACTGCATCGGCCAGCCGCCCGTCACCGAGCCCCCGGCCCCGGTGGTCTTCAGCCCCAATCTGGTCACCGGGCTGGAGATCGTGCAAGACCCGGAAGCCGGGTTGCGGCTGCGGTTGAACGTCGGGGTGGCCACGGAAGACATCATGGTCTTTGGGCAGGCTCCATGCAGCCCGGGCCGGATGAAGCACCGTCGGGTTTACTATCTGGGTCTGTTGAGCCCGAGTCAGAACGGGCAGAGCGACATCACGGAACTTTACACCGCCCGGTTTGGGCAACCGGCCCCGGGGCAGAAGGTGTTTATCGTCACCAGCCAGACGCGGAACGGCTGGAAGGGGCCGAACTGGGTCCACAGCGCCATCGTCCCGCCCTCGTCCACGGCCAAATCTCATCAAGCCACTGAAAAGGCGCCAGTTAAAAAAGCGAAGCCCGCCTCCGCCTCGCCCTCTTCCACTGCCCGCACGACCGTTTCTTCTTCGTCGTCTCAGGCTATGTACAAGGGGAGTACACCGGAGGCGCGGCAGGAGCGCATAGAAAATAAGCATGAACCCCCTTTGAGCATCCTTGGTACACCCCTTGTACACGGCCTATTGGGAGCCATAGGCTGGCTGGGGAGGCTGGGGCGGCTGGCGGCGGGAGCGGGTGCCTTATGAGACGCTAATCCGACCCTTGGTTGGCCCGAACGCCGCGTGCGGGCACGCGGCTGGCAAGGAACGGGAGGGCGCTTCGGCGCGCTGCGTGTTTCCGCGCGGCGCGGTGTGCCTCTCTGCTGCCTGCGCGTATCTCCGCGGGGAGGAAAAGTCCGCGCCGACGCCTCGCGCGGGCATGCGGCCAGCCGGGGAAGGAAGAGCGCTTTTGCCCGGCGCGCAGGCTTGCGCGTTGGCGCGGCGGCGGGGTGCGAGGATTTGGATAGAGGATTGCGGTATGAAAGCGCGCCCTTTCAGGGCTGGATTGGTTTGGGGGCGCTATTCCCAGGGCGTTGCCCCGGGCTATCGCATGGCGCCCCGTTGGGGCGCGGGGGTATGGGCGATCATTATGCAGTCTCTGGTACGACGACACGTGTCCGAACGCGGCAAGACGGAGCAGGTGGACAACGGGCCCGGCGTTGGCCGCAACACGGCAAGACGGTGGGGTTGCGCCAACAAGGCCGGCGTTAGCCGCAACGCGGCAAGACGGAGAGGTTGCGCCAACGAGGCCGGTGTTGGCCGCAACGCGGCAAGACGGTGGGGTGCGCCAACGAGGCCGGCGTTGGCCGCAACGCGGCAAGACGGTGGGGTTGCGCCAACAAGGCCGGTGTTGGCCGCAACGCGGCAAGACGGTGGGGTGCGCCAACGAGGCCGGTGTTGGCCGCAACGCGGCCAAAGGAGATAGCCCAGGGCAACGCCCTGGGAACAACGCCCCCAAACCAATCCAGCCCTGAAAGGGCGAAACGCGGGCACTCCCACGCCTAATGTTCTGCACACGCGCCGCCGTATTTCCTCAGCCAATGCCGGGATTCTTGTCCGCCAATATATTTCGCAAGCAGGCCGGCCTCGCCTCCCGGTTCTTCGCGGCGAGGGGGCGCGGGGATTTGGGCGGAGGATTGCGGTATGCAATTACGCCCTTTCAGGGCTGGATTGGTTTGGGGGCGCGCTATTCCCAGGGCGTTGCCCCAGGCTATCGCAGGGCGCCCCGTTGGGGCGCGGGGGCGGGCGCGGGAGAGCCGGGGTGCAGTCCGGCGGCCAGGTGGGCAAATTGTTCGAGGGACACGGTTTCGGCGCGGACCTGGGGGGAGAGATCGAGCTGGCGGAACAGGGCGGCGAGACGAGGCTGGGGCCAATCCGCTTTCAACAGTTTGAACATCATTTTGCGGCGCTGGGAGAAGGCCCGCTTGACGATGCGGACAAACGCATCCCTTGACTCCGGCGGCAGCAACGGGCGCGGGCGGCGCACCAGGCAAACGCAGGCGGAATCCACGTCCGGCTCCGGGAAGAAGCAGGCGGCGGGAATCCGGAACCAGGTTTGCGGCTGGCAGTTCAGTTGGACCAGCAGGGTCAGCACCCCGTAGTCGGGCGAGCCGGGCTGGGCCATGAGCCGCCGGGCGACTTCCAGTTGCAGGGTGGCGACCAGGCGCTGCGGGCCGCGGTCGCCGGCCAGTTCGACGAGGATGGGCGAGGCGACCGAGTAGGGGAGGTTGGCCACCAGTTTCCACTGGCGCCAGTCGCGCGGTTCGCGGCGCAGGAACTCCAGCGCGTCGTCCGTGAGAATCCGCAGCGCGCCCGCCGCGGGGCTGCCGGGGGGCCAGCGTTCCTGGAGGAACCGCGCCAGTTGGGCGTCTTTTTCGATGGCCAGGACTTCGCCGGCCCGCGCCCGGAGCCGCTCGGTCAGCGGGCCGAGGCCCGGGCCAATTTCCAGCACGCGGTCGGCGCGGGTCAGCTCGGCCGCCGCCACGATCCGGCGCAACTGGTTGGCGTCGTGCAGGAAGTTTTGCCCCAGGGACTTGGTGAGGCGGATGCCGCGCGCGGCCAGGACGCGCCGCATGTCGGTCAGTTTCATGTCCGAGGGGCGGGCGGCGTCAGGCGGCGCATTCCCGGCGCAGCGCCGCCACGGCGGTCCGCAGTTGGCGGGCGGAAATGGTCAGCGGCGGCGTGAAGCTGATGACGTTGGGGGGGTCGCCTTCGGGCAGGAAGATGAACCCGCGCCGCAACAGCGTTTTCACCAGGGCGAGCGCGCGCCGGGGGGCCGGGGAGCCGTCGGCGTGGCGGATTTCGACGCCGGCCAGCAGGCCCTGGCCGCGGACGCGCAGTTGGGCGCCGCGGGCGTCGCGGGCGAGCGCCGCGAGCGCGGCCAGCAGGACACGGCCCAGCCGGGCGCTGCGCCGCGGCAGGTTCAGCCGCCGGATTTCCCGAATCTGCGCCAGGGCCATGGCGCAGCCGACGGGATGGCCCAGAAAGGTGCTGGTGTGGATGGCTTCGCCGTCGGACGGCGGCCACGCGGCGTCCATGAGGTCGGCGCGGCCGACGCAGGCGGAGAGCGGGAAGCCGCCGGTCAGGGCTTTGCCGAGGCAAATCACGTCCGGGATCGTTCGGGCGTGTTCGCAGGCAAACCATTTCCCGGTGCGGCCGAAGCCGGTGTAGATTTCATCCAGAATCAGCAGGGCGCGGTGCTGGTCGCAGAGCCGGCGCAGGAGGGGCAGGAAGCCCGGCGGGGGGAGGTTGACGCCGCCGCGGACCTGGATGGGCTCGGCCAGGAGGGCGCCGACGCGCCCGTCCCGGAACTGGCGCCGGAGCTGGGATTCGAGGTCGGCCAGGGCGGCGGCGGGGCGGGCGGGCGGGAAGGGAACGAAGCGCCCGAATTGGCGCAACTGCGAGCGGAAAGGGGCGCGGAAGTGCGCGCGCGCGGTGACGTTGAGGGCGCCGTAGCCCAGCCCATGATACGCGCCCGTGAAGGCAATGACCCCCGGCTGGCCGGTGGCCAGCCGGGCGGTTTTGAGCGCGGCCTCGACGGCTTCGAAGCCGGAGTTGCAGAAGAGGGTCTTGCCCGTCCGCGCCGGCGCGGGGGGCCGGGGGCGGAGCGTCCGCGTCCAGCGCTCGAACGTGACGCGGCTCAGCTCGCGCGCCAGTTGGGCTTTGAGGGCGTGGGGGTGGACATCGCCCATCGCGTGCAGCAGGCGCGTCATCTGCCGCTGCCCGGCCCGGGTCACGCGCGGGTTGGCGTGGCCCGCCGCGGCCACGCCGAAGGCGGCGGTCAGGTCCAGGTATTTTCTTCCCTCGGGGTCCCAGACGTGCGTTCCCCGGGCGCGTTCCCAGACGATGGGCCACGCGCCGTCGGGGTCGAGGAACGTGACGTTGCGCGATTCGTAGGCGCGCAGGCGGGCGAGGGTTTGGCGCGTGGTCATGGGAGGGTCAGACGCCGCGGGCCGCGGGCGCCCAGATGACTTTGTGCAACTGGATTTGGAAGCGCACCGGCAGGGCGTCGGCGATGATGGCCTCGGCCAGTTCCCGGCGCGAGAGGGGCGTATGGCCGGGGGGCACGGGTTTCAGCGCGGGGTGCCGCTGGGCGGGGGCGAGGGGCTGGGCCCAGGAGAACAGCAGCGGGCAGCGCGCGGCGAGCTGGCGGCGGGCGATGCAGGCTTTGGCCCACTGGTAGTCCTGGCGCGAGGCGATGACAAACTTGAGCTGGTCGGTGGGCCGGAGGCAGGCCAGGTTTTCCCAGCGGTTGCGCGCGGCTTCGCCGCTGCTGGGGCATTTGAGGTCCACGATGCGCCGCACCCGGGGGTCCACGGGGGAAATATCGCGCGCGCCGTTGGTTTCGAGCAGGACGGTGAAGTGGTCGTCGCACAGGGCGCGCAGGAGTGGGAGGGAGTTTTTCTGGAGCAGCGGCTCGCCGCCGGTGAGCTCGACCAGGGGCAGGCGTTCGGCGGCGGCGGGGCGGCGGGCGCGGAGGGCGCGGCGCGCGGCGGGGGGCGCGAACGGGCGGGCCAGGCGGCGGACTTCGCGGCGGATTTCCGCCAGCGAGCGCCGGGTTCCGGCGGTGAAGGCGTAGGCGGTATCGCAATAGGAGCAGCGCAGGTCGCAGGCGGTGAGGCGGATAAAGATGCACGGCAGGCCCGCAAACGTGCTTTCCCCCTGCAGGCTCAGGTAGATTTCGTTGACGACCAGCGTGTCGGACATCGGCGCCAGCATAACAGGGGGGCGGGCGCGGGGAAAGAGGCAAGCGGCGGCGCGTTTTGGCTTTGCCCCCGGCGGGCGGAAACGGTTATGCTGCGGCGCATGGATATTTATGATCATCCCAGTTTCCGGATGGCGTGCCAGCAGTTCGACCTGGTGGCGGACCATCTGCAGATGCCGGAATCCGAGCGCGCGCGCGTGAAATACCCCAAGCGGGCCGTGACGGTGGCGCTGCCGATTCACCGCGACGACGGCTCCGTGCAGGTGTTCCCGGGCTACCGGGTGCAGCATCACCTGGCCCTGGGCCCGACCAAGGGCGGTTTGCGTTTTCACCCGGACGTGACGCTGGGGGAAGTGGCGGCGCTGGCGATGTGGATGAGCTGGAAATGCGCGTTGATGGGGCTGCCGTATGGCGGCGCCAAGGGGGGCATTGCCTGCGATCCGGCGCAACTCAGCCAGGCCGAGCTGGAGCGGTTGACGCGGCGTTACACGCAGGAGATGATTCCGTTCATTGGCCCGCAAATTGATGTGATGGCGCCCGATTTGGGGACCAATGAACAGGTGATGGCGTGGATGATGGATTCCTATTCCGTGCATATTGGCGCCGCCGTGCCCAGCATCGTGACGGGCAAACCCGTCGCGCTGGGCGGCTCGCAGGGGCGGCGCGAGGCCACCGGCCGCGGCGTGGGCTACCTCGTCAACCGGGCCACCGACACGATCGGGCTGGACATCAGCAAAGCCACGGCCGCGATCCAGGGGTTTGGCAACGTCGGCTCGGTGGCGGCGCTTTCGCTGGCGCGCTACGGGGTGAAGGTGGTGGCGGTGAGCGATGTGTTTGGCGGGGTTTACAATGCCAACGGCCTGGACCTGTGGGGCCTGGAAAAGCATGTGGCGGCGCAGAAGACCGTGGTGGGGTTTTCCGAGGCGGAACCCATCACCAACGAGCAACTGCTGGTGCTGCCGTGCAGCATCCTGGTTCCGGCGGCGCTGGAGCGCCAGATCACGGCGGCGAACGCCGGCCAGATCCAGTGCCGCATCATCGCCGAGGCCGCCAATGGCCCCACGACGCCGGAGGCCGACGAGATTCTGAACCAGCGCCCGGAGATTTTTGTCATCCCCGACATTCTGTGCAACGCGGGTGGCGTGGTGGTGTCGTACTTCGAGTGGGTGCAGGACTTGCAGAGCTTTTTCTGGGGCGAGACGGAGGTGGTGGACAAGCTGTTCCGGCTGCTGGAAAGCGCGTTTACCCGGGTGGTGTCCCTGAGCCGCAAGCAGAAGATTCCCATGCGCAAGGCCGCCCTGGCGCTCGGCGTGGAGCGGGTGCAGAAGGCCAAGCGGATTCGGGGGCTGTTCCCCTAGCCGGCGTCACTCCAGGCCGCGGTCGAACAGGTCGTCCTCGTCCAGCCCGAGGTAGTGGCCCAGTTCGTGCAGGAAGGTGGTGCGCACCTCCGCGCGGAAGCAGGCTTCGTCGCCGTCGGCCAGGTCCAGGAGGTTCGCCAGGAAAAGAATGATCTGCGGCGGGAGCGGCAGGGCGGAGGTTTCCTCGTCGGCAAACTCCGGGCCGACGAACAGGCCGAGGGTGTCCGGCTCGATGCCGTCGCGGCGGTGGGCGGCGTTGGGGCGGAGCTCGCAGGTGACGGGCAGCGCCCGGGCGCGCTCGCGGAGCGGCGCGGGCAGGGCGGCCAGTGTGGCTTCCACTTCGGCGCGGGCCAGGGCGTGCAGTTTTTCCCAGTCCGGGGGCATGGTCTTTTTATGGCGCGGGGTTGCGTGTTTTTGCCCGCGCCGTGGCAAGGCCGGGAAGGGGCGGGCCGGGCCGGCGGCCGGGGGCAAAGCGCGCATCGCACAGCGCGTCCAGGACGCGCATCTCCGGCGTCCGTTGCCGGGGCGGCGCGCCAACGCCGGCCGGGTGGGGGAGGGCGGCTCTGCGGTTCATGGGAGCCAGTATGCGGAGATTGGGCGGGTTGGCCAGAATTATGGCGCAACCCCGGGGCCGGGGCGGGCGGATGGGGGGCGTTAGATTTGAGTTCCCCCGCCGGCGGGGTTGGCGATATGATGCCGCCGTTGCGCCAAAGGCGAATTGTCGGCGGCGCGCGCGGCCGGGCCGGCCCGAGGGTGCTGGCGTCCATCGGCGCATGGGTGAACGGGACCCTCGAGAGTTCGCATTGGTCAGATGAAAAAACATATTGCACGGGTGATCGCCGCCGGGCTGGTTCCCACCCTCCTGGCCGCCGGGTCCGCGGCGGCGGGAGACTGGCCGCAATGGCGCGGGCCGAACCGCGATGGGCTTTGCCCCGAAACCGGGCTGTTGAAGGAGTGGCCCCCGGGAGGGCCGCCGCTGCTTTGGAAAGCCGCCGGCCTCGGCAGCGGTTTCTCCGGCGTGGCGCTCGCGGGCGCGCGCCTCTACACCCTGGGGGAGCGCCCCGAAGGCAATCACGTCCTGGCCCTCAACCGCGCGGATGGCAAGCTCCTGTGGTCCACGCGGCTGGGCAAAGCCGGCGCGCCGGGCTGGGGCGGGTTTGCCGGGCCGCGCGCCACCCCCACCGTTGACGGCAACCTGGTCTTTGCGCTGGGCCAGTACGGCGAGGTGCTGTGCGTCAACGCGGCGGACGGCAAGCAGCTCTGGAGCCGGCATCTCGTCAACGACTTCGGCGGGTCGCTTCCGGAATGGGGGTTTTCGGAATCTCCGCTGGTGGACGGCGAGCAGGTTCTTTTCACGCCCGGGGGGGCGCGCGGCACGCTGGTGGCCCTGAATAAGAAGACCGGGGCCGTGATCTGGCAAAGCAAGGAGTGGACGGATGACGCCCATTACTCCTCGATCATTCTCGCCGAGATCGGCGGCGTGCGTCAATACGTGCAGTTGACGGATAAAAGCGTGGCCGGCGTGGCGCCGAAGGACGGCAAAGTGCTGTGGCGGGCCATCCGCAAAGGCGCCACGGCGGTGATTCCCACCCCCATCCATGCCGATGACCGGGTCTATGTCACTTCCGGCTATAATATCGGCTGCAACCTGTTCAAGGTGGTCCGGGAGGGCGAGTTCACCGCCACGCAGGTCTATGCCAATAAAGTCATGGTGAACCACCACGGCGGCGTGGTCAAAGTGGGTGCGAATCTCTATGGCTACTCCGAGGGCAAGGGGTGGACCTGCCAGGATTTCGCCACCGGCGAGGCCCGGTGGCAGGAAAAGAACAAGCTGGGGAAAGGCTCGATCCTGTATGCCGATGGCTGCCTCTACTGCCGCGAGGAGGCCGAAAAAGGCGCGGTGGCCCTCCTGGAAGCCACGCCCGCCGGCTACGTGGAAAAGAGCCGCTTTACGCCGCCCGACCGCAGCGGCAAAAAGAGCTGGCCGCACCCGGTCATCGCGGATGGCCGGCTATACCTGCGCGATCAGGACGTGTTGTTGTGCTACAACGTAAAGGCCCGTTAAGATGAGCTCCGCGAACACGGTTTCCTCTTCCCGGCCGCACTATCCCCCGGGCTTCCGCGCGCGCCGGGGTCTCAACTGGAGTTTTCTGGGGCTGTTGTACACGTCCTTTTATATGTGCCGGTACAACCTCTCCATCGCGAATAAATCCATCAGCGGGGAGTTTGGTTTCAACCGGGCGGAGATGGGCTACATCATCACGACCATGCTCTTTGCCTACGCCTGCGGCCAGATCGTCAACGGGCTGCTGACCGACCGGCTCGGCGGCAAGCGGGCGATGTTGATTGGCGCCGCCGGGACGATCCTGATGAACATCCTGTTTGGCGTGGCGTCGTTCGCGGGGGTGCTGGGCCTGTTCATCGCCATTCGGGGCGTGGACGGCTATCTGCAGGCTTTTGGCGCGCCGGGAATGGTCAAGATCAACACGGCCTGGTTCAATCACCGCGAGCGCGGCAAGTTCTCCGGCATCTTCGGCTTCATGATTAATCTCGGGCGCCTGGGCATCTTTACAATGGGCCCCGCCCTGCTGGCGGGCTTCACCGTCCTCGGCCTGATCAACATTCCCCCGCTCCACTGGCGCTGGCTGTTTTGGGCTCCCTCCATCATCTGCGCCGTGGCCGCCGTGGCCATGGCGTTGACGGTGAAGGAAACGCCCGAGGAGGCCGGCTTCCACGGCGTCGTTCGCGACGACACCGGCCCGGCCGACGCCGGGGTGACGGCCCAGTTTTCCCAGGTTCTGCGCGCCATCCTCACCAACCCGGCGGTGTGGATTACCGCCTGCGCCTATGCCTGCACCGGCGCGGTCCGGCAGGCTGTGGACCAGTGGTTCCCCCGCTACATGCAGGACCTTTACCATGTGGACCTGCGCTCGGCGCGGTTCCAATTCCTCGCGTTCCTGATTCCGTTTGTGGCTTCGACCGGCTCGCTGGTGGCCGGTTATGTTTCCGACACGCTGTTCAAGGGGCGGCGCGCGCCCGTGGCTGCCATCCTCTACTTTCTGGAAACGGCGATTATCCTCCTGGCGGCGCAATTCCACAACGTGAATGCCGCCATCGTATTTCTGGTCCTCATCTCCTTTACCGCCAACTCGACCCACTCGATCCTGGGCTCGGCGGCGCCGATGGATATTGGCGGGCGGCGCTTTGCGGGGTTTGCGCTGGGACTGATTGACTCCTTCCAATACTTCGGCGGCAGCCTGGCCGGCTATTTCCTGGGCAACCTGCTCGACCGCAACCTGGGCAACTACTTCTATTTCATGGCGCCGTTTGGCGCCGCCGGCGGGTTGCTGATGCTCACGATTCGGGGCCGGATCAGCCACGCGCCCAAGCCCAGCCCCGCGGCTCCCGCCGGGGACGCGGGCCCGCCTCCCCGCAAATAAACCGGAGCGCGGCCGGGGCTACGGGCGCCCGGCGTCGGGGTTTTGGCCGTCCCCGCGCCACTGGACCCCTTCGCGGCGGAGCAGGGCGCGCTTCCAGTCCAGGCCGCCGGAAAAGCCGCCCAGCCGCCGGTCGGCGGCCAAAACACGATGGCAGGGCACAAACACCGGAATGGGGTTGGCTCCGCACGCCGTTCCCACCGCCCGCGCGGCATTCGGCTGGCCAATCGCCCGCGCCACCTGTCCGTAGCTCCGGGTTTGCCCCCGGCCAATGCGGCGCAATGCGCCCCACACCCGCTGCTGAAAGGCCGTCCCGGCGGAAAGATCAAGCGGCGGCAGCGCCCCGGCCGGGCGGCCGGCCAGCGCCCGCCGCAGCGCCCGGACGGTCACCGCGTGCCAGCGGCGGACTTGCGCCGGCACGCGAACGGCGCCGGCCTTGCGCCCGGGCCGCCCGCCCGCCGCCGGGAACGCCAGCCCGCACAAGCCGCGCGCGGAATAACGCGCCCGGAACTCTCCGCCGGGGGTGGGGATGGGGAGTTCGCACCCGGCCATCATGATCTTACTGGAAGTTGGCATGTGCCCGCAGGTTTGAGTGAAAACGGTTAAGCCCGGATCCCCCGGCCCGGGGCGCGCGGCGGAGCGGCGGGGTGATCATCGCTGCCCCTTGAGGAAGACCAGCAGCGTGCCCAGCAAAGCCAGGAACAGGATGACGGCGAAGAAGACGAAGCGATTGCGCGCCACCCGTTTCTCATAACGCAGAGGCCGAAGCCCCTGGATGCCGCCGGCGGCCAGGTAGCTCACCAGTTTCGGGTTGGTGGTGGACGGCCCGCGGAAGTGCTCGCGGATGCGCCGCAGCAGGGAAAGCAGGTCGTATTTGCGGACGCCCAGTTCATTGTAGTAGTCCGGCGTCGCCGCCGCCTCGTGGCGCGGGTTTAACAGGTCCTGGCTGACCTCCTCGAAGATGGGAGCTTCGGCCGCCGGGGCCGGAGACGGCGCGGCGGCAGGGGCGGCGGGGCGGCCGGCCGGGCCGCCGCCGGGCAGGGCGGTCGTGCCCAGGCGCGGCTGGGTTTGGGCGCGCCGCAGGTCAGCGTCCAGCTCTTTGATTTGCGCTTCCAGCCGGGCGATCTCGCCGTTCAGCGCCCGCGCGCGGTCGGAAATCGGGTCCGGTTTTTTGCGTAACCACGCCATAGCGGCCGCCGGTCAGTGGCGCAGGAGCGCGATCAGCAAGGCCGCCAGGGCGAGCAGCGCCACCACGGCCAGCGGCCACGTCAGGGCCAGACCCACCCGGCAAAGCTCGCCGAAACTGTGCGCCGCCAGCGGGGCGGACGCCGGCGCCAGCGCGCCCGGGGCGGGGGCGCTGGGGTCGGCCGCCGGGCCGGAGAGCACGGGGAACTTCAGCCGCGCCGCGTTCCACTCCATGCGCGCATTTTCCACCGCGGTCAGGGCGCGTGTGAGTTCGATGCTGAAATTATCCTGGGTCCAGGCCTCCTCGCGAACGGCCTGCACCTTGGCCAGGGCGTCGCGCAAGTCCGCCAGCGTCCGGGCCATCTGTTCGGCGTCCCGGCGCGCGCTGAATTCGGCTTCCTCCAGCAGGGCCAGCCCGCGCGTCAGGCTCTGGATCATTTCCTCGCGGCCGGTGTGAAACTCCGCCTGGCGGCGGCGGGTTTCCTCCAAGGCGGCCTTTTCGCGTTCCTTGGCTTCCTTCTCCTGGATGATGGCCGCCAGTTCCTGCTGCTTCCGCGCCAGTTCCGCGGCCACCTCTTCGCGGGTGGGCGCGCGCAGCGGCGGGCCGGCCCCGCCCGACAGGGCGGCGTGGGCCAGCTTCTGGGCCTGAAAATCGCGATCTACAAACTCCGTTGCGTCGTAATCCGAAGGCATGGAGCCAGCTTAGGCGGTGCGGGGGCGGGTGTAAAGCGGGCTTAGAACAGTTTGCCGACGGCCAGGCCCAGGACGCTTAACGGCCCGGTGTCCTCCAGCCCCTCGGTGGCCTGGTCCACTTTTTGCAAGGTCAGCTTCGCGTTCCGGTACAGCTCCGGGTCGTTGATAAGCTTGCCCACGGTGCCCTGGCCCTGGTTGACCTTTTGCAAAATCTCCTTGAGCTGGGTCATGGCCTCGGCGGCCTCCTGGTAGATGTGTTCATCCTTCACCAGCTTGCCCACGGTGCCCTGGCCGGAGTTAATCTGGTCCACGACCTTGCGCGCCTCGGCCACGGTGGTTTTGATTTCAGTGGCCGTTTCCTGCAGGTTGCTGACCGTGGCCAGGGCGGAGTTGTAGAGCGCCTCGTCCTTGATGAGCTTGCCGAGGGTGCCCTGCCCCTGGCGCACCTGCGTGGCGACATCCGAGGAAACCATCTGCAGGTTGGAGATGGTCAGCGTCAGCGGGTCCTTGTTGGCGGTGATGAAATCCCGCAGCGGCCCCACCAGCGTGTCAATATGAAACCCGGTGAAGCTCTTGGTCATGTTCTCGACCCCCTCGGCGACTTTATCAATCTTCTGCATCATGGTGCTCAGATCCGCCTGCTCGACGGTGCTGATGTCGCCATCGTCCTTCAAGAGTTCGCCCGTCGGCGTGCCGAAATCGATCTGCACGTAGTTCTGCCCCATCAGGCCGGTGAACTTGATCGTCGCCGTGCTGTCCGTCCGCACCGCGGCGGACGGGGTCACCTTCATCCGCACCAGGACCCGGTCGTTCGTGAGCTGGATGGTCTGAACGCGCCCGATCTCGACGCCCGCCATCCGGACCAGGTCGCCCGCCTTGAGGTCCTGCACGTTGCTGAAGAGGGCGTTGACGCGCTTGCCGCGCTGGAACGAATCCAGGGTGCCCACTCGTTCCAGGATGATCGCAAACGCGAGCACGGCCAGGGCCACAAAGATGCCCAGGCGGGTTTCGAGGGTGTTCTTCATATTGTCTTTCCTTTCTTGGTATCGGCGGAGGTTATTGGCGTTTGAAGCCAGCTTGCAGAAATTGTTGCACCAGCGGATCCGGGTGCCGCTTCACCTCGTCCGGCGTGCCGATGGCCCGCATCTGGCCCTGGTGGATGACCGCGATGCGGTCCGCCACGCCAAAAGCGAGGTCCCGGTCGTGCGAGACAACCAGCGAGGTGACCCCGATTCGCTCCTTGAGGCGCACAATCTCCTCGGCAATGACCACGGCGGAAAGCGGGTCCAACTCGCTGGTCGGCTCATCGTAGAGAATCAATTGCGGCTCGATGACCAGCGCCCGGGCGATGGCCACGCGCTTCTTCATGCCGCCGGAAAGCTCGCTGGGCATTTTATCCTCCGTGCCGGCCAGGCCCACCCCCGCGAGCTTTTCCGAGGTGATGCGGGCGATTTCCCCGGGCGGCCGCAGCCGGTGTTCGGCCAGGTACAGGCCGACGTTCTGCCCGACCGTCAGCGAATTCAGCAGCGCGCCGGACTGGAAGACCATCGCCATGCGGTAACGATTCATAACCCCCGGCGCCTGCAGGGGCCGGCCTTCGAGGAGGATTTCCCCGGCGTCCGGCGCTTCCAGCCCGATCAGGTGCTTGAGCAGGACGGTTTTGCCGCTGCCGCTGGGGCCCATGATGACGAAAATCTCGCCCGGCGCCACCTCGAAATCCAGGCCGCGCAGAACTTCCTGGCCGTTGAACGCCTTGCGCAACCCGCGCACGCGCAGGCTGACGCCGTTGGATTGGGAGGCGGGCGCGTTCATCATTTCAGCAGGATGCGCGTCAGGAAGTAGTCCGAGATGACGATTAACACAATCGAGTTAACCACCGCCTTGGTGACCGAGCGGCCAATCCCGCGCGGGCCGCCCCGCGTGATCAGCCCCTGGTGGCAGGATATCATCCCGATGATCAGCGCGAACATAAAACTCTTGAAAACCCCGTTGAGCACGTCCAGCAGGTCAACCGCCGAGCGCAGCGCGTGGAAGAACGCCTCGAAGGAAACCGCGATCCGGGCGTTGGCGGTCGCCACCAGCGCGCCCCCCATCCAGCCCACCACGATGGCAATCGTCACCAGCATCGGCAGGGCGACCGCCAGCGCGGTCAGGCGCGGCAGCACCAGAAAATGCACCGGGTTAATGTTCATCGTGCGCAACGCGTCAATCTCCTGGTAAACCCGCATGGAGCCAATCTCCGCCGTCATGGCCGAGCCGATCCGGCCCGCAATCAGGACGGCCATCAGCACCGGGGCCAGCTCCTTGGCGATGGAATAGCCCACAATCGCGCCAACGTAGCTGCCCAGGCCGCGTTCGACCAGCAGCGGGCCGGTCTGCAACGCCATCACGCCGCCGATGAAAAACGACAGGATGCAGACCATCAACAGGCTGGCGACGCCGATCTCGAAGAACTGATCGAGAATCTTCTGGCGCTGGCGCCACACCAGCGGCAAGGCCGCCAGCGTGCGCCCGAACAATACCACCAACTCGCCAATGTTTTGAAACATACCGGGTCGTCAAACCGTCATATCGTCCGCCGGCTCCCCCGGGCTCAATCCGGGCTTCCGGGACCGTCCCGGGAGCGGCGCTCCGCCGCGCCCGTTGCTTGGGCCGGCGCCGGCGTTTTCGTCCGTTTCCCGGGAAGGTAACCCACGCGCAAATGCCGGTTTGTGCTGTCTGATTGATACTGGAAAAGCCCGAACAGGAGCGAGCACTTTTTGGCCTCGGGCGTGACTTCGCGCCGGTACAGGTTCCACAGCAGCGACTGGCTGCGGGCGCCCGTCCGGACGTTCTTCTCCGCGCGCCAGACCGACCAGAGCGGCGAGTAATTGCGCTCGATGCCCGGGTTCGCCGGCAGGAACGGCTCGAGCAGGGCCAGCACCTGCACCCGGTGGTTGCCGTTGAAGTCGCGCCGCTGGGTGTAGAGCGGCCAGCAGTGGATCCGCCGCCGCGCGGCGCCCGTTTCGGTATTCACCTCCGTCAGATCGGAATAAAGAAAGAAACCGATGCGCGTGCGCCGGCGGTCGAGCGGCGGAGAGTGGAGATGGTTATACTTGTAGATCGGCCAGAGGTAGAAAACGCTCTCCCGCTTCGCGTCCTGTGCCCGGCTGTAGAACGGCCACACCCGCGAAGTCGTCTTCCCTTCGCCGCGCGCAAAGACCACCAGCGGCCAGGGCGCGTCCCACTCGCGGTATTTCTTCTCCCGGTCATCCACGTAGTTGAAGAACGGCCAAATCACCGTGGTCGAATTCCGCAGCGGCGAGCGCAGCCGGCAATAGGCGGGCAGCGACGCCAGTTGCCGCTGCTCGTTGGTCGTGCCAATTCCGTCCCGGTGGCTAAAGTACAGCGGCCAGAGCGCGAAGAAGTGGTCATGCCCGCCCACCAGGGTCACCTCGTTGAAATCATTGGTTCGAGTCGTGACCTCCTTATGCTCCTTCCCGGCCAGCGGCCAGAGTTGCCAGCCGCGCAGGCCCTCTCCGTGGCGGAGGTGAAAGAACGGCACCAGGTAGTTATCCGTCACCACGTCCCGCTTCCGCGTCTGGCTATACAACGGAAACGCAACAAAGAATATCTCATCCCGGAACAGCCGGTGTTGCAGGCGGCCATAAAACGGCACCACCGCCGTATAGTTCCGGTTCGGGTCCGACGAACGCTGCTGGAAATAGAGCGGGAACAGGGTGAACCGGTCCCGCGCGGTCTCCTCCTGGGTCGGGCCGCCGGCGAAGCTCAGCAACTGCAGGAATTGCCAGCGGTATTGCTCGCCAAGGCGAGTATAGGTCATCACCGGGTAGAGGAAATCCAACTCCCGGGACTCCCGCTCCGGGTCGCGCGCGTACGAAAGCACCGGCGGCACCGCCCAGAGGCGCGTGCTCTCCTGCTGCTCCTGGTAAAAGAACGGACCCGCCGCCTCCAGGCGCTTGCCGGGCGCCAGCGTCAGATCAAACTCGTCGAACAACAGGCCGGCATCCGGCCATTCCGCCCGCGCCCCCCCCGAAAACACGCCGAGCAGCAATGCCAGCCCCCAGCCCGCCAGGCGCGGCGCGGGCACAATCCCCTTGCGCTGTTGAACCTTCGCCGCCGGAGCCAATTCCTGAGTTCGTCGCATTCGCCAGCGAGGCTAAAGCAGCTAGCGCGGGCGTCAAGAGTCGCTTTGGCCAACCCGCCGCCCCAACCCCAATCCTCTCGCCAGACAAAAACCCCTGTTTTTCAACGCACCGCTTACCCCCAACAGCGCCGCAAAAGAACACGCAGCCGGCAGAGGGTGTGGGTAGCTGCGTGAAGCCGCGTGCCACGCAGAGGCGCCCTCCCGGCCCCGGTCGGCCGCATGCCCCCACGCGGCATTCCCGCTTCCCCTCTGCAAACCTCTGTATATCTCCGCTATTGCAACTGAGGCAATTTACAGGAAAGAGGAACGAAATACGGGCTGGAAAGGCGGGATTTCCGGACCCGGGGCCTGTGTTGCCGCCCGTTTGGATGGCGCCGGAAACCGGGTGGCTGCCTAATCTTCGACCCGGGGCGGCCAACGCCTGAAAGAAGCCCATTTCGCCCTCCCGCGCAAAGAATTGCTTCCCAATCCCGCCCGCCTTCAGTAAGACTCCGTCATGCCAGAGCTTCCGAATATGGGAGAAAAGACCTTCCGGGGCATTCCGGTTTCAGCCGGGGTTTGCCGCGGGAAAATCGTCGTCCTGGATCGCGCCCGGCCGGATATCGTTCAACGCCAATTGACGGACGAAGATCTGCCCCGGGAAATCAAGCGCCTGGAGGCGGCGCTGGCTCAAACGCGCACCCAGATTACCGAGATACAACGCAAGGTCATGGCGGCGATGGGCGCCCAGGAGGGCAGCATCTTCGACGCCCACCTGCTGGCGCTGGAAGACCGCACGCTGCTGGACGAGGTCATCCGCATGATTCAGGAGCAGCGCGTCAACGCCGAGCACGCTTTCCACACGATCGCCGAACGCTATGCCGCCTCCCTGGCGGCGGTGGAAGACGACTATCTGCGCGAACGCGCCGCCGATATGCGCGACGTGGCCGGGCGGGTCCTGAACAATCTGCTGGGGCTGGAGCCCGAGGCCGAACTGCGCTACCTCAACGAGCCGTGCATCATCATCAGCCACGATTTGACGCCCTGCAATACGGCGCAGTTGGACCGGCGCATGGTGCTGGGCTTCGCCACGGACGTCGGCAGCAAGACCTCCCATACCGCCATCATGGCGCGTTCGATGCGCATCCCGGCGGTGGTCGGCCTGAAAGATGCCAGCCGCCAGTTAGCCACGGGCCAATCGGTCCTGCTCGATGGCCATAACGGTTTGCTCATCGTCAGCCCCTCCGACCAGACCCTGGGCGAATATGGGCAATTCATGCTCAAGCAGGCCACCTGGCGGCAACGCCTGCACGACCTCCTGGCCGAACCGTCCATTACCCTGGACGGCCACCGCGTCCCGCTGCACGCCAACATCGAGCAAGCCGCCGATGTCGAGCAGGTCACCGCCAATGGCGCCGAGGGCGTCGGCCTGTTCCGCACCGAATACCTCTTTCTCAAACGCGATCGCCTGCCCGACGAAGAGCAGCAATACCAATCCTACCGGGAGGCGGCCGCCATCCTGAAGCCCCGCCCCGTGGTCATCCGCACCCTGGACGCCGGGGGCGACAAGTTCCTGGCCCACATGCAGATGCCGACCGAGCTCAACCCCTTCCTGGGCTGGCGCGCCATTCGCATTTCCCTGCAGGAGCGCGACATCTTTCGCGCCCAGCTCCGCGCCATCCTCCGCGCCAGCGCCGAGGGCAACGTCCAGGTCATGTACCCCATGATCTCCGGCCTCGACGAATTGAAACAGGCCAACGCGCTGCTGGAAGAATACAAAGCCGAACTGCGCCGGGAACGGGTGCCGTTCGATGAACATCTCCAGGTCGGCGCCATGATTGAAACTCCGTCCGCCGCCGTCGTCGCCGATTCCCTCGCCAAGCGGGTCAACTTCTTCAGCATCGGCACCAACGACCTCATCCAATACTCCCTGGCGGTGGATCGCATGAACGCCAAGATCGCCCATCTCTACGAGCCGACGCATCCCGCCATCATCCGGCTCATCAAGACCACTGTGGACGCCGCGCACCAGCAGGGAATCCGCGTCAGCGTCTGCGGCGAAATGGGCGGCGACCCGGTGCTCACCCCCCTGCTGCTGGGGTTGGGCGTGGATGAATTGAGCGCCGCGCCCGTGCTGGTGCCGTCCGTCAAGTTTCTCATCCGCCGCCTCAAGATGAGCGAAGCCCGGGAACTGGCCGCCTTTGCGCTCAACTGCGAGTCCGCGGAAGCCATCCTGGCCGGATGCCAGGAATTGACCCGCCAAATCGCCCCCAGTCTGTTCGAGCATTTATGAAAGTCATCATCCTGGCCGCCGGCTACGCCACCCGCCTTTATCCTCTCACCCTCACCCGGCCCAAGCCGCTCCTGCCCGTGGCCGGCCAGCCCATGATTGATTACGTGCTGGATAACCTGGCGCCCATCGGCGGCCTGGATCGCATCTACGTCGTCACCAACGCCAAGTTCGTCTCCCACTTCGAACAATGGGCCGCGGACTACCGCGCCCACAAGGCCAACCTCAACTTCACCATCGTCAACGACCGCTCCACCGACGACTCCAATAAACTCGGCGCCATCGGCGACATCCATTTCGTGCTCGAACAGCAGCGCGTCAACGACGACCTCATCGTCGTTGCCGGCGACAACCTCTTCAGTGAGAAGCTCTCGGGATTTGGCCAATATTGCCGCGAACGGCAGGCTCCCGTGCTGGCGCTTTATGATGTCGGCGACCTTGAGCAGGTCAGGAAATACAACGCCATCACCCTCGACGCCGACGGGCGCATCAGCTTCTTCGAGGAAAAACCGCAAAACCCCACCTCCACCCTGACGGGCATCGCGCTCTACTACTATCCCCGGGCCATCCTGCCTTTGATCCGCCAATACATCGCCGAGGGCAACAACCCCGACCAACCCGGCCGGCTCATCCAGTGGCTTTACCCCCGCCAGCCCGTCTATACGTGGAAAGTTCCCGGCCTGTGGTTCGACATCGGCTCCAAAGAAACACTCGAAGAGGCTAACCGCATCTTCGCCCGCAAATCCTGACCGGGGCACTGGCTTGCGCCGCCCCGGCATCCCGGGGCTTAAGCGCCCGGCCCCGGCACCCCCGCCGCGCAGCGTCAGTTGCGCCCGTCGCCGGGCGTGGCGGCGGTGGCGGCCTTCAACCGTTCCTCCGGAAACGGCGGCAGGTCATGCACGAGCTTCCGGGGCGCGCCCGCGGGCGGGCAGATGACCATGCCAACGCCGCCCTTGGTCTGCATCCACACCCGCTCGAAGTCTTCCCGGAGCCATTGCAGGCGGTAGCCGCGGCCGCTTTTGCCGAGGGCCGAATCAGTCACCACCACGCGCCCGTCATCCGTGACCCCGTTCAGGGCGACGATATGGCCGGTCATCTGCGGGTAAGGCGGGGCCTTGTATTGTCCGGGCGGCATCTTCATCGAACAGAGGATGACTTTGTTCTCCGCCACGGTTTTCCGGACGTAATCCCAGTCCCGGAACCGGTCAATATAGCCCTCGAACCCATGCTGGATGCCAGCGCCGATCGTGCGCGGCCAGATGCCCGGGTAGTCATACTCGACATCGAAGGCCAGCGGCACTATGTCCTCCAGGCCGACGGGTTTGCCAAAGTATTCCATCGCGCTCGCCAGCGCGGCGGATTGGCAGCGGTCCGGCAGGGGTGTGCCCCGGGAATCCGCCTGGCGGCGCAACGGCAAATCGAGGATGCACTGGGGCGTGCGGGCGGCTTTGCGTTTGGGGGCGAACCGCTTTGCCAACGCGGGCGTGGGGGAATTGTCCGTGACCACGACCGAGAGAGCCGGCGGTTGGCGCAGCGGGGAATCGCCCTCGTCCACCACGCGAAACTGGAAACTCACGGCCTTGCGTTGGAGCAGCAGTTGGTCCATGGCCACTTTGCCCCACGCGAAGACCGGCTCAGCGCGGCTGGCCGCAAGCCGGACTTTTCCCCAGTACCCGCCGTAGAGCCAGGGCGAGGCGTCACCGCGCTCGTCCCGAACCCGCAGGTAGAGCCGGAAACCCTCGCCGGGCGCAACCCGCAGATGCCACGAATAAATCAACTCGTCGAAAGCAAACGGCGGCGTCACGGGGGCGGTTTCCCAGCTTCCCACGGCGGTTTTCTGGAATTGCCGGACCGCAATGGTCAACCGCGAATCCAACGGGCAAAGGGTTTGGGTTGAAGACGCCGCTTCGGGAGCGGAGGGCGCCTGGCATCCGCACACCGACAAGCCGAGCGCGAGGCTGACGGCCCACATCATGGCTGGGTATTGGATTCGGTTCATAGGCTTTCGTGCTGTACGCCAGTAGATTTGACCCCCCGCGGCCAGACAATGCAAGCGTAATGGGCCCTTGGCGCTGCCGGATTCGCTAATTTTGCTAATCATGAGCCGGGGGAGTTGAGGCGGCGGGTTGGGCGGTGGCTAAGCGCTTCGGCGGGGATGTCTGGCCGTGCAGTGGCAGCCGTTGATCCGCATCGCGCCGTGCCTTCCGCATCCACAGGGCAGCGTTGTCCTTAAAGCCAGCCGGCCGCCTTGAACCGACAGACGCTTTTATTCCTGCCCCTTGAACCCAAAAAGCGGCTGTGGGTTTAACAAAGCCCTTTGCCCCTCATCTACCGAACCTTCGGCGCTGATAACAAAAGACCCTGCGGCCGCAGACAATCCGGGCGGGCATGCAGATGTTTTTCTCAGCCGCCGGGCGAACGGCCCCCGAGCGCCGCGTGAGGGCACGCGGCCTACAGGAACTGGAAGTGCGCCGCGGCAGCCCCCATGCCCTCGCGCAGCACCGCACTCCCGACAACCCACAGGCCCCCTCGCATCATCCCGCCCCCTGTAGGCCGCGTGCCCCCACGCGGCGCTCCGCCCCCGCCCGCCACCGCCAACCCCAAAAAATTGCCCTTGCGCGAAGACCTCCCGCCCGCCAGCCTTCCCCCAGACCCTTGGGGTGGGGGCGGCTGGAACTTCCAGCCCAGGGAACGGCAGGAAGCCGAGTCGCCCTCCGGGGCGATGACAGAACGACAATAAAAAAACAACAAAAAGGAACTACGTTATGAAAATACTATCTGCTCCGCGCACGGGCAGTCTGGGCGCGGAAACATACTACCAATCCCCCTTCGGCGTGTGCGCCCGGCGGCGCACCGTGCCCCGGGACCGGCCTTCTAACCGCAAAGCGGCCGCACGGTCGTATTTTGGGATTTCCTCGCGGGAGTGGGGCCTCAAGCTCACCGAAGCGCAGCGCGAGCGCTGGAACGCCGCGGCGCTGCACGTTCCCAGCCGGCCCTGGATGGGGCAGTATTCGCACTTAAGCGGGCAGCAGTTTTGCGTCCAGATCAACAGCACCCTGCGGGGGCTGGGTCTGGCGCCGGTGGAGGAACCGCCCGCCCCGGTGGTCTTCGGCCCCAACCCGGTCACCGGACTGGAGATCGTCAATGACGCGGAAGACGGGGTTCGGCTGCGGCTGAATGTCGGAGCCGTCCATGAAGACATAATGGTCTTTGGGCAGCCGCCCTGCAGTGCGGGCCGGATGAAATCCCGCCGTGCCTATTACCTGGGCCTGTTGGGCCCAAGCCAGAACGGGCAAAGCGACATCACGGACCTCTACGCCGCCCGGTTTGGGCGGCCCGCCCCGGGGCAGAAGGTATTTATCGCCGTGGTTCAGACCCGGAACGGCTGGAAAGGCCAAAGCCGGGTTCACAACGCCATCGTCCCGCCGCCGCCGATCTTGAAATCTCAGCAAGCGGCTGAAACGGCAAGGGTTAAGAAATCGAAGCCCGCCGCCGCCTCGTCATCCACCGCCGCCCACAAGACCATCTCTTCTCCGTCCTTTCGAGTCATGTACAACGGGAGTACATCGGAAGCCCGGCAGGAGTACACGGAAAATAAGCATGAGTCCCCTTTGAGCCTCCTTTGTACCCCCGTTGTACACGGCCTAATAGGAGCGTTAGGCTGGCTGGGGCGGGTGGGGCGGGTTTGGGCGCGGGCCTGAGCCGGAAGGGAGGGATGGACGAGTCGCGGATGATGTAAAACGAGGTTCCAAGGCGGGAGGGAGTGGACGCGAACGTTCGGCAAAGCCGGAACGGGCGGTTGGGTGTTGTCGCGTGCCCTGGTTTTTGGGCGGGATGGGGTCACGGTTGGCGGGGACATTTCCCCTCCCGGACGGAGGTTGCCGCAAGGCGACTGCTTGCGTTGCCCCCAGGGTCAGTCGGCGGCTTTGAAGCGATAGATGTTTTCATCCCCGCCTCCTGAGCTCGAAGAGCGGTTTTGGGGTTGGAAGAACCTTTTCTCCCGCAGCTACCGAAACACAGACCCTGATAACCAAGGGCCCCGGCGGCGCTGCTGGGTGGAGGTGGAATAAGCTCGCGCTTCCGGCGCAAGCTCTTACACTTAGTCAGCGCGCTTATGAATTATCTGTTGCCGGGTCGTCTTGTTCTGCTCGCCGCTCTTCTTTGGCTGGGCTCGGCGGCGGCCGCGCCCCGGCCCAATATGCTGATTTTTCTGGCGGATGACCTCGGCTACGCCGATGTGGGATTCAACGGCGCCAAAGACATCCGGACGCCCAATCTCGACCGGCTGGCGGCGGCGGGCGCGCGGCTGGAACAGTTTTACGCGCAGCCGCTTTGCTCCCCGACGCGCGCCGCGCTGATGACCGGGCGTTACCCGATGCGCTACGGCATGCAGGTGGGCGTGATCCGGCCCTGGGACCAGCGCGGCCTGCCGTTGACGGAGCGGTTGCTGCCCCAGGCGCTCCGGGAAGCCGGCTACACCACCGCCATCGTCGGCAAGTGGCACCTGGGCAATTTTGAGCGCGCCTGCCTGCCCACCGCGCGCGGCTTCGATCACCAATACGGACATTACTGCGGCGCCATTGATTACTTCACCCACGAACGCGACGGCGGTTTTGACTGGCACCGCGACGACCGCGTCTGCCGCGACGAGGGCTACAGCACGCATCTCATCGCCCGGGAAGCCCAACGTCTCCTGCGCGAGCAAGCCGCCGATAAACCGTTTTTCCTCTATGTTCCGTTCAACGCGGTGCATGCGCCGCACCAAGTGCCGGAAAAATACACCGTGCCTTATGCCCATCTCCCCCAGCCGCGCCGCGCTTATGCCGGCATGGTGGCGGCGATGGATGAGGCCATCGGCCAGATTCTGGCCACGCTCGATGCCCGCGGCTTCCGCACCAACACGCTCATCTTCTTCGCCAGCGACAACGGCGGCCCCAACCCCGGCCGCGTCAGCCACAACGGCCCGCTCCGCGCCGGCAAAGGAACGGTGTATGAGGGCGGCGCCCGCGTCTGCGCCTGCGCCGCCTGGCCGGGGCGCATCCCGGCGGGCGCGTCAATCCCGCAGCCGCTGCACATGGTGGATTGGTATCCCACGCTGCTCAAGCTGGCGGGCGCGCCGCTGGAACCGTCGCGGCGGCTGGACGGGCACGACCTGTTGGCCGTGCTGACGCGGGGCCAGCCTTCGCCGCATGACGCAATCCTGATCAACGCGGCGCCGCGCGGCGGGGCCATCCGCGTCGGCGATTGGAAGCTGGTCCTCAATGGCGCGGCGGGCGTCGGCGACGGGGAATCGCCCGGCCCGGCCCCCAAAAAAGGCAAGCGCGCCGCCCGCACCCGCCCGCCGTCGCAAGTCGAATTGTTCAACCTGGTGCGGGATGTTTCCGAGAAAGACAACCTCGCCCCCGAGCATCCGGAAAAGGTGAAAGAACTCCGCGCCCGCTACGACGCCTTCGCCCGGCAAGCGGTTGCGCCGGGCAACCAGCCCAAGCCCGCCGATTACCGAGCCCCCCGGATATGGGGCCAACCTGATTAATCCTATGATCTACACCCGCATAAACGCCCGCCGACTGCGGCTCATCCTCGCCGCCAGTTTCGCCCTGAGCCTGTTCTGTCCCGCAACGCTTCCCGCCGCCCGGCCGCCCCGGAAAGCGGCGGTCGTCCTGCTCGAAGCGGAGCAATTTGCCGACCCGGGCGGCTGGGTGCTGGATCCGCAGTTTATGGATTTGATGGGGTCTCCCTATCTGCTGGCGCACGGGCTGGGAGAGCCGGTTCGCGATGCCTCGACCCCCGCGCGCTTTCCCGCCGCCGGCGCCTACCGCGTCTGGGTGCGCACCCGCGATTGGGTTGCGCCCTGGAAGGCGCCCGGCGCGCCCGGGCGATTCCAGGTGCTCATTGACGGCCAGCCGCTCGCCACCACCTTTGGCACCGAAGGCGCCGCCTGGCACTGGCAGGACGGCGGCATGGTCAAGGTCGGGCGCGAGGCCCGGGTTGCTTTGCACGACCTGACGGGCTTCGGCGGCCGCTGCGACGCCCTTCTGTTCTGCCGCGATCCCGATTTCACGCCGCCCAATGAGCTGGCCGCCCTCACCGCCTTTCGCCGCCAGGCGCTGGGTTTGCCCGCGGCGCCCGAAAATGGCGGGCGCTACGACCTGGTCGTTGTCGGCGGCGGCATCGCCGGCACCTGCGCGGCGTTGTCCGCCGCGCGCCTGGGCCTGAGCGTGGCGCTGGTGCAGGACCGCCCGGTGCTGGGCGGCAACAACAGTTCGGAAGTGCGGGTTTGGCTGGGTGGCGGCATTAACCTGCCGCCCTATCCGCGCATCGGTGATATTGTGGCGGAGCTGGAGCCCAAGGTGCGGGCGCAGGTGGGCACGAATAACACCGCCGAGATTTACGAAGACGACCGCCGCCTGGCCCTGGTCCGCAGCGAGCGCAACCTCGCCCTGTTCCTCGAACAGCGCGTCAATGGCGTCGAAACCGTGGGCGGTGTTCTGCGCGCGGTGGTGGCCCAGGATATTCGCAGCGGCCGGCGCACCCGCTTTTCCGCCCGCTGGTTCGCCGATTGCACCGGCGACGGCGCGATCGGGGCGCTGGCCGGAGCGGACGCGGACATCACCGAGACCGGCCACATGGGCCCCAGCAACCTCTGGCACGTCCGCGACACCGGCCAGCCGCAACCCTTTCCGGCCTGCCCCTGGGCGGTGGATTTGCGCGACAAGCCTTTCCCCGGCCGGCGATTGCCGGGCCAGGCGCCGGAAAAAGATCCGTTGAGCCAGCTCGGAGGCTGGTTCTGGGAAAGCGGCTTTTATCGCCACCCGATCACCGACGTGGAGTGGATGCGCGATCTGAACTGGCGCGCCATGTATGGCGCCTGGGACACCCTTAAAAACGTGGATAAGCTCTACCCGAACCACAAGCTGAACTGGGCCGCCTACATTGCCGGCAAGCGGGAATCGCGCCGCCTGCTGGGCGATGTCATTCTCACCGGCGATGACGTCCGCACCAACCGCCTGTTCCCGGATGCCTGTTTTCCCTGCACCTGGAGCATTGATCTCCACCTGCCCAATCCCGCCTACGCCAAAGGGCACGAAGGCGCGGAGTTTATAGCCACGGCCAACCACGGCAAATACCGGGCGCCTTACTGGGCGCCCTACCGCTCGCTGTATAGCCGCAATCTGACCAACCTCTTCATGGCCGGCCGGGACATCAGCGTCACCCACGAGGCGCTGGGGGCGGTGCGCGTCATGCGCACGTGCGGCACTATGGGCGAGATCGTCGGGATGGCCGCTTCCCTCTGCAAACGGCACGATTGCCAGCCGCGGGGCGTTTATGAGCGGCACCTCGACGAACTCAAGCAGCTCATGACCCGGGGCGTGGGCAAGCACGCCACCCAGACGGTGCCGTAAGCGGACACGAACGCGCCGCCCTTCGGGCGCGGGCCGGGTTGCCGCTTTTACGCCACGCCGGGCGTTTCCGGATCGGGCTCGGCGGCGGCGGCGGGGCTGACCGCGGGAGGCTCGGGAGCCAGCGCGAATTGGGCCTGGCTGTCCCCCGCCGCCTCGGCGGGGGCGGAAGCCGCGGGCGCGGCGGGTTCACGCAAATGCACCAGCGCGGGCCGGATGAGCCGCCCCTGAAACGTGTAGCCGGTCGCGATGGTTTCGGCGACCACGGCATCCGCCGGCGGCGGAGGGGCGCCGTCGAGCAACTGGTGGCGCTGGGCATCATAGGGTTCCTCCGCCTCCGCTGCGAACGGAGTCAGGCCGACGCGCCGGGCGGCGTCCCGGCAGGCGTTCTGGAAGTGGGACAGTTGCTCAATCAGGTTCGGCTGGCCGGAGCGGCGGGCGCCGGCATTGAGGGCATACACATGGTCGAGCACCCGCACCAGCACCTGCAGCCACTCGCCTTCGGCGCGATGGAGCTTCTCGACTTCGAGCCGCAGCGTGGCCCGTTCGCTGTCGTTGGCCTTCTGCATGAATTCGGTAAACCCCCGCACTTCGCTGCTCATGCGGTCGGCAATTTCCCGGGCCGCCCGCGCGGTCTGGTCCGCCGCGTCCTGCGCGTCCTGCCAGCGCCCGGTGGCGCCGCTGATCCGGGCGGCAATGCTTTCGAGGTCTTTGATTTGGGCGGTCACCGAGGTCAGGGCGCCCGCTTCCACCACTTTCACCAGGGCGCCATACTCGAGCAGGTACGGCGTGATGCCGAGCAGCGCGGCGCCCGCGACGCACAGGACCAGGAGTGTGACCTCCACCACCCCGGACGCGAACCCGCGCTGGCAGGCAATAAAAACAGCCAGCGCCAGCAGGAGGGCGTCGCCCAGCAAAAAGGGCCACTTGGACAGCTTCGGCGCACTCAACTCGCTCATAGCCGCAAGATGTAGAGCAAGCCGGCCCGGATTTCAAGCATCGGCGCGCCGCCCGAACGGGAAAGTTCGGCACCTTTCGGCTCGACTCGCCGCGCGCGTCCCCGCAAACAATCAGGCGTGCGCACCTGCGTCATCTTCAATCCCGCCGCCCGGGGCGACAAGGCGCGGCATTTCCGGCGCCATCTCGGCGCGATCGGGAGCGGAAGCTCCCTGCGGCAAACCGCGGGGGCCGGCGATGCCCGCCGACTGGCGGCGGAGGCGGTCGGCGAAGGCTTCGAGACCATTGTCGCCGCCGGGGGCGACGGCACGCTCAATGAAGTCCTCAACGGCCTGGGCGACGCGCCCGAGGGGTTCGCGCGCGCGCGGCTGGGCATCCTGCCGTTGGGCACGGTCAATGTATTCGCCCGGGAACTGGCGCTGCCCATGCGGCTGGAGGCCGCCTGGCAAAGCATCCGCGCCGGACGCGAAACGCGGATAGACCTCCCCGCCGTGGAGCACCGCATCTCCGGGGCCGCCGCGCTCCGCTACTTCGCGCAGTTGGCCGGCGCCGGCCTCGACGCGCGGGCCATCGAACTCGTCCACTGGCCGCTGAAGAAGAAGATTGGCCCGCTGGCCTACGTGCTGGCCGGGCTAAAAGCCCTGGCCGGCCCCCAGTCGCAAATCACGGTGGCGGGCGGGGGGCGCACGGCCACGGGCGAACTGGTGCTTATCGGCAACGGGCGTCTGTATGGCGGGGATTACCCCATTTTCCCGCAGGCGAATCTGCGCGACGGGCTGCTGGAAGTATGCCTCTTCCCGCGCGTAAACTGGCTTACCCTCGCCCGCTGCGCCCCGGCCCTGCTTCGGCGCAAGAAGCTGCCGGCGTCCGTCGCGCTGACTTTCCAGGCCGAATCCCTCACCCTCGCCAGCCCTTCGCCAACCCCGCTGGAAGCCGACGGCGAATTGATCGGCTCTTTGCCCGCCGCCTTTTCCCTGCGCCGCGGCAGCTTGCGCGTAATTGTCCCCTGAGCCGGCCGGTGGCGCGGCGACTTTTTGCGTGCTTTTGGCCCCGCCCGCCCTACAGTTGCTTCCCATGAACGGCACACGCCTGAAGGATCAACCCGCCAGCGAACGCCCGCGCGAGCGGCTGGTCGAAAAGGGAGCCGACGCCCTCAGCCATGCTGAATTGGTCGCCATTCTGCTGCGCACCGGGCTTCGGGGCCGCAACGCCGTGGAAATCGGCCGGGAGCTGCTGGCCCAACAGGGTTCCCTGCACGCGCTGGCGCGGGCCTCGCTGGCCGACCTGCAGCAAATCAAAGGCATTGGCCGCACCAAGGCGGTGACGCTGGCCGCCGCGTTCACCCTGGCGCGAAAAATGGCGGAGGAACTCCGCCACGAATCGCCGCTGCTCGACACGCCCGAAGCCGTCGCCGCGCTCATGCGCGAGGATGCCCGCCTGCGCAGCGTGGAAGCCTTTCAGGTTCTCCTGCTCAACACGCGCCGCCGCCTCATTAATGTGGTGAAAATCGCCGACGGCACCCTCGACACCATCCTGGTCCATCCCCGCGACGTGTTCAAACCGGCCATCGCCGCCAACGCCGCCGCCGTGGTGCTGATTCATAATCATCCCTCCGGCGAGCCCAACCCGTCCGAGGCGGACATCAAAGTCACCCGCGATTTGATCCGCGCCGGCCAACTGCTGAAGATTGAGGTGCTCGATCATGTCATCCTTGGCCGCGCCACCCGGGAACGGCCCAAAGACTACATGTCCCTGCGCGAGTTGGGTTATTTTGCCGGGTACTGAAGCCGCTCCAGCGGGCGGGCGGGGCTGCGCTTACCTGGCCGCCGGCTGCAGGCGAATATCACCCGTGTCCAGGACCGGCTGGCCTTTCCAGGTATTGGTGCCGAGGTTGAGGTAGGAATAATTGGTGAGGAACCGCTCGTAGCCGGCCTGGTTGATGAAAAGCTGCAGGGAAAACCAGCCCGACCCGCCAAAGGGCGTCAATACCTGCTCGCGCGCAAAGATAAACCGCCCCTCCGAGTCGGTCCGCGCAATGGGCTTGCGCTTGAGAAGCTGACCGCCCTTGGGCGGGGACGCCGAATCGTAGTCCTCGGGTTGCGCGTAGTTAATGACCTGAACCCCGGCCAGCGGCCGGCCCGTGTCAGCGGCCACCACGCGCCCGATTACGCGGGGCGACACGTCGTGCAAAAGCGGGCGCGTCTGGCATCCTCCCCAGGTCAGCAAGGCCAGGCCCAGCACATAGACTTTCTTCATGGCCCCAGCCTAACAGCTTCGCCGCCCTAACGCAAAGATTCCCACCGGGCATCGGCCCCCGGGACGGGAGCGGCGGTCAGGGACGGGAAATGCGCAGGCGGATAAACCCGGCGGCGGAGCCCGCCACCGGATCGTTGGCGCGCGCCCGGAGCAGGGTTGCGGTATTGATTTCCACCGTCGTGTTGTTGGTGGTCCAGGCCGCGTCAAGCGCGGCAGCCGCTTCCACATGGAAGGTGACGTCAACGGCGTCCGGATTCTTCGGCACGGTGAGACGCAGGTAGCCGCTGGCAATATCCCCCGCCACCGGGTCGTCCGCAGGCACGAGCGGATTGAGGCCCAGGGCATACTTGAGGAGGTTGGGCAGGCCGTCGCCGGCGGCCACCGCCGTGTCCGCCGCCGGGCCGCTGTTGGCGGTGGTGCCAAACCAATGCAACCGCCAGAGCTCGATGGGAGCCAGGGCAATAATGGTTATTGGGTCATGCGCCACGTTGTTCGCCATGTTGGTTTCCCCGCCGCCCGCCACCACGGCCAGGTTGGTGAGACTGGCGGGCGCGTTGGTGGCCACGTTCACGGTCACGGTAATCGGCGGATAGCTGGCGCCCGCAGCCAGCGCATCGGAGCGCGAGCACGCCAGCGCGCCCAGGTCGCTGGCCCAGCCGCTGCCGCCGATGGCGGTGGCAACGAGCCCCGCCGGCAGCAGGTTCGTCACCATCACCGCGCCGGTGGTGGGCGCCGTGCCGCAGTTCGTGACGAGGAGGGTGCAGGTCCGCCCCAGGTCGCCCTGGGTGAAATTGCCCGCGTGCGTCAAGTGGATGGCCAGGTCGGCCGCGGGCGTCACCGCCGGCGCCACCGTCCCCAGGACCTCGAAGTCGGGGGCGGCGGAGTTCGCCACGTCAAAGATATACCAGGTGCCGGCGGAAGACGTGCCCGCCCAGTTGACGATGCGGAAAGTGACGTTGGTGCCGGGGCCGATATTCTGCAACGCCGGGATGGATGACAGGAGAATCGGGCTCAAGGACGCCCCGCCGCTGCCCGCCGATGGATAGCTCACCGCGGCCAGGGTGATGAAATCACCCGTTCCGAGCTGGCACTGCAACAAGCCATTGGTGGGCCCGGTTGGCGAGCGCCGATAATCGAACCTGCTAATCGCGGCAAAAGACAGGGTGTAGCCATTGCTGGCTGCCACGCTAAAGGTGGCGCAGCGATCAGAACTGATGGCCGCCGCCGCGGAGGCATTGGTCCACGTAGTGCCGCCCCAGGCCCGCGCCGCCGCGGTCCCGCCCGTGCCAACGCCCGCCCCCCGGGTCAATCCCTCCACCGCCAAGTGGGCCGCATTCGTCGTGGGCGCCAGCGGCGAAGGCCCGTAATTCGACAGCGCGCTCACGTTCCACCCGGCCAGAATGCTCCCGCCCGCTTCGCCACCCGCAGGGTTAATGGTCGTCGGGTCGCCGGCCGTGTTGTTGTCCAGATTGTTTTCGCCGCCGCCGGAAACCGCCGCCATGTGGGTGACGCTGGCGGGCGCATTGGTGGCCACCAGCGCGCTGAGGATAATCGCCGGATAAGCGGCGCCGGCGGCCAGGCTGTCCGCGCGGGTGCAGGTGAGCGTGCTGAGATCGGTTTCCCACCCATCGCCACTGAGGCCGCAAGCCGTCAACCCGGCGGGCAGAGTGTTCGTGACCGTGACTGCGCCCAGCGAAGCCCCATCGCCCAGGTTGGTCACCGTCAGAATATAGCTGCAGATATAGCCTTGAACAAAATCGCCATGATGGGCCACAGAAACTGCCAGGTCCGGCCCTCCCGTGGTGAAGGTCTGATCCGCGCCCGCGGTCGCGCCGAGGACATTGGTGGCCACCACCCGGAAATGATACGTTGCCCCGGCCAGCAGTCCCTCGAGGTCCGCGCTGACCGCCTGGGGCGTCATGCCGCTGTAAGTGCCCGCGCAAAACGCCGTCGCGCCATAGTTGGTGGTCGGCCCATACTCGAAATGCACCTGGGCCGGCTGGCCATTGGGATTAACAATGCCGTTCAGGGTGGCCGTGGTCGTGCCCACGCCAGTAGCGATGCCCGTCACGACCGTCGGCGCCGCGGCCGGGTTGATAATCGTCACCTCCAGCGCCGTGTTATTGTCCGCATAGGGGTCGCCAACGCCAGAGACGACGGCCATATTCGTGACGCAGGCAGGCGCGTTGGCCGCCACCTTCACGGTGAGCGTGATTGGCGGATACGCGCTGCCGGGCGGCAAGCTGTCCGCGCGCGTGCAGGTCAGCGTGCCGAGGTCCGCCGTCCAGCCCGGACCACCCCAACCGACGGCGCTCAGCCCGGCCGGCAGTAGATTCGTGACGGCCACGACGCCGCTGGAAGCGCCCGGCCCCAGGTTCGTGACGATGATGGTATAGGCGGCGTTGGCATCCCCCTGGGTGAAATCCCCCGAGCGAGTGATGGCAATGGCCAGATCCGGCGCGTCATTGGTGCTGACGATGAAGGCGCCGGGACCGGCGGCGGTGCCGCCCAGGGTCGCGGCCACGATGGGCCCCGAACTCGCCCCCGCCGGAACGATGGCGCTAAGGTTGGTGCTGGAATGAATGAGAAATGACGCGCTGACGCCCCCAAACGTCACGTTGGTGGTGAAGTTGAGATTCGTGCCGACGATGCTGATGCTGGCGCCCGCACTGCCGCTGGCCGGCCAGAACCCGGCAATGGCCGGGGCCGGCGGCAGTTGGCCGTCCACTTTGCTCCGCAGCACCGCGGCGAGGTTGGGCGGCAGCGCCGTAAAGAACGTAAACCCGGTTTCCGTTTCCAATTCATTGACCGAGGTAAGGAAATTTGTCCAGGGCGTGCTGCCCACGGAGTTCGAATTGGGAATGGTCACCGCGATGACGCGCGTCGAATAGTCAATCCGATCCAGCGCGGAGCCGCTGCCCAGGGGAACCACGACGGCAATCTTCCACGTGTGCCCCGGCACCGCAACCCGCCCCGAAGCGATGGTGTCGCCGGTAAACTGGCTGGGGCCGCAGATAATCAGCATCTCGTTGTTGGTGCTCGCGATTTTGCGGCAATCGCCCTCCAACTGCGCCCAGACCCCGGAGTTCTGACTGGAAGCCTGCGGCATAATATTCGACATCAGGAACACCATGTCATTGTTTTCCCGGCTGTTGAGGCGATCCGCCGAGGGACACAAATGGCCCCGATCCCAGCCGGACCCCGCGTAATCGGCGGAGGTCACCCGATAGAAATTGGGCGGCAGGTTGGTATCCGTAAAGTACACGGGGGATCGCGCCACCGCGTTGCTCACATCCGCCGACGTAAAGTTCCAACTCACCCAGTTGGGGAGGCCGCGCGTCGCGTTGTAATCCAGGGCCTCGACCGGGCGCTGAATCAAGTAGTGGTGATAATTGTTGGTGTCGGCCGTGGCGCCGCTGGGGTTGCCCAACTGCATTTGCAGCGCGGCGTCAATAAGGGCGCGCGCCGGAAGGGCCGCCAGCAAAAACGCCGCCGCACTGGAGAGAATTGCCAACCGTTTCATCGGATACCGCTTAGGCGCGGTCATTTTCACTCGGCAAAAAAGGCCGGGCACGGTTCACGACGCGCTCGCTTGCGCTGCTCAAAGTGGCCACGAGGCTGGGCATAATTATATATACGATTTCCCGCCCGGCTTGGCAATCACCATCCCCTTCCCGCCGAAGGCATGGAGTGGCGCCAGCCCTCGCGTTAAGGCGCGGCCTAAGATGGAAGAACGCCCCGCGGGGAGGGAGAGGGGAGGGGGCGCGGCCGGCGGCGGAACTTATTCTGGATCAACAGGCGCCAGACCATGATGAACGCCTCACTAATGATGTTGCCGGACATCTTGGAATGGCCGTGAAACCGCTCGGTGAAAATGATGGGCACCTCGACCACGCGCAGCCCCTGGCGCCAGAGCTTGTGGGTCATCTCGATCTGAAAGCTGTAGCCGTTGGAATGGATTTCATCGAGCCGGCTGGCTTCGAGCGCGCGGCGGCGGAAACACTTATAGCCGCCCGTCGGGTCCGTAATCGGCATGCCGGTGATCATCTGAACATACTTGGCCGCGCACTTGCTGAGCATGAGGCGGCTCAACGGCCAGTTGATGATGCGGATGCCGTTCATATAGCGCGAGCCCAGCACGAGGTCGGCATTCCGGGCCGCTTCGAGAAACATGGGAATATCGTCCGGGTTGTGGGAAAAGTCGCCGTCCAGCTCGAAGACAAACTCATAGTCGCGCGCGAGCGCCCATTTGAAGCCGGCAATGTACGCCCGCCCCAGACCGCTCTTTTCGGTGCGATGCAGGACGTGAATGGACGGATGCTTGGCCGCCAGCTCATCCGCGAGCTTGCCCGTGCCGTCGGGCGAATTATCGTCCACCACCAGCAAGTCCACCGGAACCGGAAGCGCAAGCAATCGTTGCGCCAGCGGGAGCAGATTCTCCCGCTCGTTATAAGTCGGCACAACGATTAAGGTCCGGTTCATGGGTTCGAGGCCCCCTGATTGATAAGCGACCTTGCCATCAAAAACAAGGACTATTCCTCGCCGCCGGGCGCGCGAAACCGCTAACTGGACAACTGCAGGAGCTCGGCTTCCGGCTCGCTGGGCGGCCGGGTTCGACGGGCGCGCCGCCGCGGAGCCGCGCCCGCGCGCCGATGCAATTCGCGTTTGATCTGGCGCAGGTGACGCGGGCAAATGCCGTGCGATAGCGCCACGAGGGCGTCGCCGGCCTCGCGCGGCTTGCACCACGCGCAGATCGGCACTGCCAGGTCAAACTCGATTTGCTGTGCCAACATCCGGCTCTTAATGTGGGAAACCGTGCCGGCTTGTCAAGCCGCCCGCCTCGGAAAATCTCCGGCGAAAACTGGCGGACCGTTGCCCTCAGGGGCGGCTGGGCGCTGTAAATCAATAGACGCTTTCATCCCAGCCTCCGCATCTGCAGAAACTTCGGCGTCAATAACAACGGGCCTCGTCCACCACCGCCAACTCCAAAAAATTGCCCTTGCGCGAAGGCACCTCGCCCGCCAGCCTTCCTCCAGACCCTTGGGGTGGGGGCGGCTGGAACTCCCAGCCCAAGGAATGGCAGGAAGCGGAGTCGCTCTCCGGCCCGTAATAGATAAACAATTAAAACAACCATTAGAGAGGACAGACATTATGAAAATACTATCTGCTCCGCGCACGGGCAGTCTGGGCGCGGAAACATACTACCAATCCCCCTTCGGCGTGTGCGCCCGGCGGCGCACCGTTCCCCGGGACCGGCCTTCTAACCGCAAAGCGGCCGCACGGTCGTATTTTGGGATTTCCTCGCGGGAGTGGGGCCTCAAGCTCACCGAAGCGCAGCGCGAGCGCTGGAACGCCGCGGCGCTGCACGTTCCCAGCCGGCCCTGGATGGGGCAATACTCCCACCTGAGTGGGCAACAGTTTTGCGTCCAGATCAACAGCACCCTGCGGGGGCTGGGTCTGGCGCCGGTGGAGGAACCGCCCGCCCCGGTGGTCTTCGGCCCCAATCCCGTCACCGGACTGGAGATCGTCAATGACGCGGAAGACGGGGTTCGGCTGCGGCTGAATGTCGGGGCCGTCCATGAAGACATCATGGTCTTTGGGCAGCCGCCCTGCAGTGCGGGCCGGATGAAACCCCGCCGTGTCTATTACCTGGGCCTGTTGGGCCCAAGCCAAGACGGGCAAAGCGACATCACGGACCTCTACGCCGCCCGGTTTGGGCGGCCCGCCCCGGGGCAGAAGGTGTTTATCGCCGTGGTTCAGACCCGGAACGGCTGGAAAGGCCAAAGCCAGGTTCACAACGCCATCGTTCCGCCGCCGCCGCTGTTGAAATCTCAGCAAGCGGCTGAAACGGCAAGGGTTAAGAAATCGAAGCCCGCCGCCGCCCCGGCATCCACCGCCGCCCACAAGACCGTTCCTTCTCCGTCCTTTCGAGTCATGTACAAGGGGAGTACATCGGGAGCCCGGCAGGAGTACATGGAAAATAAGCATGAGTCCCCTTTGAGCCTCCTTTGTACACCCGTTGTACACAGCCTAATGGGAGCGTTAGGCTGGCTGGGGCGGGTGGGGCGGGTTTGGGCGCGGGCCTGAGCCGGAATGGAGGAATGGACGAGTCGCGGATGATGTAAAAGGATGTTCCAAGGCGGGAGGGAGTGGACGCGAACGTTCGGCAAAGCCGGAACGGGCGGCGGGGTGTTGTCGTGCGCCGTGGTTCTTCGGTGGGATGGGGCCAAGACTGGCGGGGGCATTTCCCCTCCCGGGCGGGGGTTGCCGAAAGGTGACTGCTTGCGTTGCCCCCATCGCAGGCGGCGTATTCGCCCGGTTGGGATGAGGCTGGTTGAAGATTTATTCCCAGGCTATGCGCGCCGAGTGAATGATTGACGGGATGGGTTCAGGAACCTGTTCAAGGGCGTTGGTTGTGTGGATCAGGAACCGGGGCAGTTGGGGCGGCGGGTTGGGAAATATCGTTTCTCCCTCATCTCCCGAAACCCAGGCGCTGCTAACAAGGGGCTCTGCCTGGCCTGGCGCAAGAACGCAGATTGAGCTAGGCATCCGCCTGGGGATTTGCTAGCTTGGGGTTGCTTAAATCTCCGGGCCATAACAGACAGCAGGATTTGGCGCCCGGCAGAGGCAGGCCGTGGAATGATTGTTAATTATGACCGAAATTAGACTGAAGAAAGGCGAACCGGTAGAAAAAGCCATTCGCCGGCTTAAGAAGAAACTGGACCGCGAGCAGACGTTGCAGCAGTTCCGGATGCGTCGGCGTTTTGAAAAGCCCAGCGCCAAGAGGCGCCGCAAGGAAAAGGCGGCCCGGTTCGCGGCGATGCTGAAGGCCAGATATGCTGATGAGTGAGCCGGGGGGCTCCGCTTTCGGAGGAGGCCGCCGCCGCTCGCGGCCGCCGGGCGGCAAAAACGCGCGCAACAGCAAGGGGCGCAAAGGCCGGGGCAGCCGCAAACGCAAACACGAGCCCTTGCTGCCGCAACCGGTGATTCAGGCCTCGGGCGCCGTGCGGTGCAAGCTTTGCGGTCATCCGGTTGATCCCAAGCGGCTGCATTTTCACATGGTCAGGTTTCACGGCGCCGCGCTTCGTCCTCCGCCCCCTTAAGCCTCCCACCGCTCCGGCGGGAGCAATCGGCAACCAATCCTGCCTGGCGCATAACCCGCCGCCCAACCGGCGCGGGCCTGGCTGATCCGCCGGTTCGAACAGGCGCCCCGTTTCCGGATTGCCGGTTCGCCGGGGCCGCGGGGCCCGCGGACGGCGGCAATCTCCTCAGGTCTCCAACACGGCGGCTTCCGCCTCCTGAAGCGCCGCGCGTTTCTTATCCTGCCGTTCCCAGTACCAGGCCACCCAGATGCAAACCTCGAACAGCGCCTGCAAGGGCACAAACATGATGACCTGGGTGATCACTTCGGGCGTGGTCAGGACCGCGCCCAGAAAGAGATTGACGACGATCATATAGCGGCGCGCCTTGGACAGGATCGCATAATTGAGAACCCCGATCTTGACCAGCGTGAGAATGACCACCGGCATCTCGAACCCCAGTCCCATGCCCAGCATGAACTTGCAGACAAAGCTGATATAATCGTCGGCCCGCCATTGGAACGCGGAGAAGCCGAGCCATTGCGAGTATTTCTGCGAGGCGGCCAGCGCCAGGGGCATGAGAAAGAAATAACAAAACGCCACGCCCACGAGAAACAGGCCCAGGCCGCAGGTCAGCCCGCGATAGACGTATTTCCGCTCCTTCATCTTGAGGGCCGGAAAGACAAACGCGGCGACAAAGTAAAAGATGAACGGCGAGGCCAGCACTATGCCGCCGTAGAGGGCTACCTGGAAGGCCACAAAGAACCCGCTCGCCGGGCTGAGATTGATCAGGTCAACGTGGATGCTCTGCGCCCGCTCGGTCAGCGCGGGATGGTCGTCAACCTGCCACGTGAGCACCTGGTTGGTGCCCAGAAGGGCCGGGGTAATCCGGACCGCGACGGAGCGGTTGGTGCCCAGGGCCAGCGCGCTCTGCTGCTCCGGGCTGAGCGGGAACGCCCCCAACCGATTCGTGCCAAAGAAGACCGTCACCACCTGGCTGCCGCCCGAATGAGGAGCGCGGGTTTTGGTGAGCGGATATTTGAGGATGGAAACAACGTAATTGCCGGCAATCAGGCAAAGCAGAATGCCCACGCCCAGGGCGACGACGCTTTTGATGAGCACCCACCGCAGGTCTTCGAGGTGCTCCAGGAAAGATTTTACCGGGCCGCCTTCCTCTTCCTCGGGGGTATCAAGGCGTTCCGCCTCGGGGTCTTCCGCCATAGCTGGAACCGTTCAGCGACTCAGGCCTGGGTGCCAGACGTGGAAGAGGGGGTGGTGGACGGTGAGGACTCGGGCGGCGACGGCGGCGTGGTGCTGGCGGGCAGGCGGGTGGGGGGCGGCGGCGAGGTATCGTCCATTGCGTTGGAAATCTCGTCCGTGACCTCGCGGGTCGCTTTCTTGAATTCCCGGATGCCCGTGCCCAGCCCCTTGGCCAGTTCCGGCAGCCTTTTAGCCCCGAATAATATGAGCACAACGGCCAGGATCAGGACAATTTCCCAGCCGCCGAGCATTCCTGCAAACATCACATTCATATCTTAGCAAACAGTGCTTAAGTAGCCTAACCTTGCCCCGAACAATAGTAAAGCGGCAAACGCCCCCCACCCGCGCCCCCCCCACAGCCGCCGCTGGCAGAGGCGCAGGCCCGCCCGCGCCCGCCGCGCGGGTTCAGCGCACTCCGGTTCGCCGGCACCGCGGTCCCGTTGCCCGCTTAGTGGCCCGGCGCGGTCAGGACAATAAACTCATCCCGCCGGTTCAACCGCCAGGCCGCTTCGTTGTGCCCCGGATCCGCCGGCCGGTCTTTGCCGTAGCTGATGGTATCAATACGCGTCGGCGTTATGCCCAGGCGGACAAGCTCCTCGCGCACTGCCAGGGCGCGGCGCTCGCCCAGGGCGTGATTGTATTCTTCCGTGCCGCGCTCGTCGCAGTTGCCCTCCACGCGCACGGCCTTGACCGCGTTGGCCTTCAGATAGTCCGCCACCGCGCTGATCTTGGATTTCTCGCTGCTCCGGATGGCCGAGCTGTCAAAGTCGAAATAGACCGTCTCGGTCTTGAGGGTTTGCGCATCTTCCAGCCAGCCTTGATGGCTGCCGGCGTCACCAAAAGGAATGCCCTCGCCGGGCAGGCCAGAGACTCCTTCCCCGGTCCTGAGACGGTCGCCATCTTTCAGGCCGCCCAGGGAAGCATCGCCGATCTTGCCGGCCTTGGATCCCGGCAGCGCGGTGGTGTTGACGGGCTTCTTGCGGCAGCCGGAGGCGGCCATCGTGAGCACCAAGCCGATTACCAATAAACTTACAAACTTGTTCCGTTTCATCTTTTCCTGTCTTTTATGCGGGCTTATTTAGCCCAACTGGGTTGTGATTGCGAGCCTATTCCCGAAATTCGGGAAACATCTTTAACTTGTTTTGTCGGCACGTCAAGCAGGGAGAGTACGTAATTCCCTCCCCCCCGCCGACGGCAAAAGGCCAGCGTCCGGGAGTTCGGCGCCCACGAAGGGTCTTCGCCCTCCACCAACGACACGGCGGTGCCGCCCCCCGCCGGCACGACACAGATCTGGAAGCCGGACCGGTATTGCGCCGTGAACGCAATCCACTGGCCGTCCGGCGACCAATCCGGCTCCGTCGGGCTGGGCATCCCGCTGGTGCCCAGCGGCTGCATCGTTCCTCCCGCGGGGGAGATTTTGCACAGCGTTCGGCGCTCTCTTTCCTTGGCCGCGAAACAGATCCATTTGCCATCCGGCGACCAGCACGGCGACGACTCATCCTGCGCCGAACGGGTCAACCGTTTGGGCTCGCCGCCGCTGGCGCTGCCCACGTATAAATCCACCCAGCCGTCCTTGCTCAAGATCATCGCCACCTGGCTGCCGCCGGGCGAGGCCGCCGGGCTCAAGTTCGACCCGCCATACCGGGCAAACACCCGGCGCGCACCGGTGGACAGATCGTGATAGAAGATGTCCGCGTGATTGAACTGGTAGGAGACGTAGTACAGCGCCAGATGCCCCGGCACCCAACAGGGGGCCGACACCAGCGAGCCGTCCTTCGTCACCGCCTGGGCGTTCTGCCCGTCGAAGTCGGCAATATAGACCTCGCTGCGCGAACCGTTTTCGGCCTTGAAGGCGATCTTGGTTTGCGCGATGCCTTTGCGCCCCAGCGCCTGCACGAAATCATCCGCAAACGCATGCACCTGCCGCCGCAACGAGCCGCCGGAATAAACCTTGGCAACGAGCGTGCTTTTGTTGTGGGGGTCCGTCGCCCGGGCCTGCAAATTGCCGTTGTTGCTGCCCGTAATCAAGTATTGCGCCGCCTCCGCGTTGGTGAAGGCAAAGCCCTGGACATACAGATCGAACTGCAACGTCGCGGCCGCTTCGCCGGTGAGCCCGCTCACCGCCACCCAGATGGGCCTGGTATTGCCGGGCTCAAATAAGCCGGTGATCGGCGGCAGCACCTCCTGCCCCAGGACGCTGACGGCGGCCAACAGGACGGGAAAAAGAGAATGAGTAAGAGCGCGTTTCATGCCGTGCCTCGCTTTGATTTCATAATGAATGGGATCGTATAGGTGCGTTGTTTATCTTTGGCGCCCTCGGGAAAGGGGCGTTCAACACTGTTGACCCGGTCCAGCGTCCGCTGCACCGAGGCGTCCACGGCGGCATCGCCGGAGCGCTTGACAATGCGTTTGGCGATGACCGATCCGTCGCGGGCGATCGTCACACTGACTTCGACGGTGGCATTTTCCAGCGAGGCATCCTGCGGCCGCACCCAGGCGCGATCAAAGTAACTCCAGACCCAGGAAGTATAACTGGCATAGGAGGGGCCGCTGCCGGAGCCAAAACCTTCTTCCACGGCGGTGGCGGCGCTCGTGCCGGAGCGGATATTGCTCGCCGCGCGGCCCAATTGGTTCGCCAGCCGCTGCCGGGCTTCCTGCCATTGGCGTTCCTGGCCGTCATCACTGGCGGGGGCCTTGGCGGCGTTCTTCGCCGGTGATTTCCTGACCACCGGAACCAGGCTGACCTCGGGCTTCCTGCGCGCGGGTTCCTTGCTCACTTCCAACGACTCTCCCTCGTTCCGGGGAGGCGCGACTTCTTCCCGAGGGGGTTGTGCCGGGGACGGACGCGGGGCCGGGGGCGGCGGCGGCGCGGGTGGCGGCGGCGCGGGGGTCGGCGCCGGAGGAAGCCGGCCGGGAGAACCGCCCGGACTCGCAAAAGGTTCGTCAATCAGGATGTCCGGAAAGAAGGTGATCGGCTGCACGTCGCTCGTCCGGGACTTGGACGAGACGAACGCCGGGCCGACCAGCAAGACCAGCACCAGCAGGCCATGCAGGCAGCTTGACGCGGCCAAACACTTTTTATGCAGACGGCTCATCGGCGCTCCGGCGGTTGGGTCCGTAATGAATACCGCGTGATTCCATTCTGCTGACAACCGCTAATCAACGCGGCCAATTCCCGGGTCCGGCTGTTTTCGTCGGCCCGGATATAAACCACCAGGTTGGGGTTGAGCCGAAAATCGGCGACCAACTCCCGGATCAACTGGTCCAGCCTGACCGGACGTCCCTTCAAAGCATAAACCCCTTGCGCGGTGATTTCCACCGTCCGCACGTCTTCCTTCCGCACCGTCTTATCGGCCTGGCCCTCGGTCTTGGGCAGCTTCAACTCCAGCCCCTTCTCCAGCAGCGGCGTGGTGATGACGAAAATGATCAGCAGCACGAACGCCAGATCCAGCAGCGGCGTGATGTTGATCTCGCTGAGCGTCACCAGCGAACTGCGTTGCGAAAAGCGGCGCATGGTCGGGCCTCGTCTGCCTAATCCTCCTCCGCCAGGTACTCCCGCTCCATCTTCGACACCAGCTCCTGCGCGAAATTATCCAGTTCAACGGTAAACACGCGCAAATTATGCACCAGCCAGTTGTAGGCAAACATGGAGGGAATCGCCACCAGCAACCCGGCCACGGTGGTGATCAACGCCGCCGCCACCCCCGGCGCCATAGCCGCCATCGTCGCCACACCCTGCTGCGCGATATGGCCAAACGTGCTCATAACGCCCCACACCGTGCCCAGCAGCCCCAGGAAAGGCGCGCCGCTCACCGCAATCGCCAGCAGAATCAACCCCATCTCGAGCTTGAGCGATTCCTGCGCCACCGCATTCTCCAGCGTGCGTTTGACGTGTTCCATGCCTTTGAGCGAAACGTATTGCTTGCGGCCGTTGCCGTCGGGATTCTTCAGCCGCGCATCCAACTCCAGGCTGCCCGCCTGATACACCGTAAAGAGCGGGCACCCCTCCGCCTGCACCCGGCGGTCGAAGAGATCAAGAACGTTCTTCTGGGTGCGGTATTCGGCGTTGAAATACTGGTTGAGCTTTTTGGCCCGGCGCATCTGCACGACCTTGGCAATCATGACCGACCAGGAAATGATAGACAGAACGAGGAGGCAATAAATAACGCCCTTGCCTTCGGGTGTGGCCTGCCGCCACACATAAAGCAATTCCATCTCATTCGCCCTGACACCCGCTGCCGCTAAAAAAATGGGTACATTCATTCCGACACGATCAGTCCGTAACTCCGCGCATTTGGTCGTGAGGAATAGAATCGCCCAAGCGGAACTCGTTCAAAAAACAACCATCCAGCCCCGAAAACCAAGCCCACGAGCCTTACTCTTACCAGGATTTGTAAACGATGCAACCACAAAATCTGCCCCTATACTACCCCCCCTCCGCGGCTTGTCCAGACCCCAGTTCCAAGCGGTGTGGCTTTGGCCTTGGCCGGAATGTTTCCGTTGGATAGTCGTTAAACTCCGAACACCTTCCGCCCGTAAAATCAGCGATTTATGCTTACAAGGAGGGATGGAATGGAGATAGAGCCTGAATCGTTCCGGCTTAAACTCCTTCCGCGCGGGTTTTGCTGCAGCCGGCCACAGGCGTGGCTTACTCGAGCCGCTTACGAGCCGGACGAACAGAATAAATGGCGCGTTCTTCGGCAAGCACACATACGTTCTCGCCGACGGTGGCTTTCTCAAAAATCAGCCGTGCCGGGGCAAACAAATCCGTGTTCTCTGCTTTCAAATACCGGGCGGCCAGGCGGCAGTATTCGGGCTCGATTTCAACGCCAATGCTGTTGCGGCGGGTTCTGAGCGCGGCAACCATCGTGGTGCCGGAGCCGGTGAACGGATCAAGAACCGTATCGCCCGTAAACGAAAACATCCGGACGAGGCGCGTGGCCAGTTCCAGCGGAAACGGCGCGGGGTGGTGCTGCGTCGAAGCGCCGGGGATATTCCAGATTTGCTGGAACCACTCATCAAATTCCCGCTTGCTGAGGCGGCTCGCCTCACGCTGATGGTGGGTAGGCTGCCGATATCCGCCCGGCTTGCGCTGCATCAAAATAAACTCCATGTCGTTCTTGATGATTGCGTTCGGCTCATAGGGCTTGCCGAGAAACTTGCTACTCTTATTGGCCTCGAAAGCCGCGTTGGAAATCTTATGCCAAATGATGGGATTCAAATTGTCGAAGCCGAGACGGCGGCAGAGAACACAGATATCCGCATGCAGCGGAAAAACCAGATGTCGCCCAAAGCTCCGACGAGCCACGCAAACGTCGCCAACCACGCACACGAGGCGGCCGCCAGGAACCAGAACACGATAAACCTGCCGCCAGACTTTGGCCAACTCGCCGAGAAACTGTTCATAGTCCCGAAGATGCCCGAGTTGGTCTGGATTCTCCTGATAGCGCTTCAGATTCCAGTAGGGCGGCGAAGTCACCACCAGATGCACCGAGTCATCCGGCAGGAATGCAAGATCGCGGGCGTCGCCGTTAATAAGTCTATGAAGGGTTGGCTCCACAAGATCAGATCTCGGCGCTAAGGTGGGCGGTCAACACTCTCACGAAGCGCTCTAATGAAAGGTCAGAAGCGGGGGTATCAAAACCACCGCGCAGACCATCCTCCGCGACGGAGGTAAGAAAGGCGGCAGCAGTATAGTGCCGTTCAAGCACCAACTTGCGGCAGAACAGTTCATAGCGCCGCAAATACGACGCGCCCCGAAACTCCGGCAGCACCTCAAAATGAGGTTCCTGCACCATCACCGGTCGTTTTGACGCCTCACATTCTTCCAGCATGAAGAAGTAACCAATGAACGGCTGGCTGCTATTGAGGAAGGCTCGTTCGCGAAAAGCCGTCCACAGGTCTAGAGCGCTCCCCAGCGCCTCCTCAGCGCGGTTATTGAAATTGTTGCCGATGGATGGGCCGGTCTGAGACTTGGCCTCAATGGCGGCAATGAGCTTGCGTCCCTTAACAACCAATAAATCCCACTCTTTTGTAGGGCGAAAAAAACCCGGCAGCTCGACTGCCCGTTTGCGGAAAATAAACTCAGATGGAATACCGGCATCTGTAATCAGCTCGCTGAACAGGTCAATAAATCCGTCCATCTGTGCTCCACCCGTCACGGCGCTGCGCAGGCCCTGATCAACCTTGCCTGCATCAAACCTGTCGGCGGCGTTGGCTGCGGCGGGTCCGCCAATAATACGCAACCGCCTGCTGCACTCTGGCATTCAATTCTCGTAGCGCGCGGCTCGATGACATGTAAGCGTTAGTATAGCGAATGCTGGCTATACTTCCAGCCCTTCGCGGAGCAGTGAATTTGCGCCCGAAAATGAGAACTGTTCCCGGCCAGACAAGAAGCGGAACGCGACAGTGCGAAGCACTGCCGGGCAAAGAACAACCGAGACGACCGCCACACGCCAGTGGAACGGGTGGAAAGCAGAGCTGCTGCCCGACGGGAAACGCCGGGGCGAATCAGCGCGGAGGCGCGGGCGGCGACGACGGCGACCCGGTCAGGTAAATGAGCCAGCCACGCCTGGGTTCGACGGGGATCGGTTCGTCCGAACGCCATTCGCGCGCGGGCTGAAAATCGGGTATCTCCGGCGCGACGAGGCGGGCCCGGGCGGCGTCCAATCCGAGCGCCGGCCAGTCCCATTGCAGGCGCACATCGGTCTGGTCCGGCGCCCAACTGGCCAGCGCGATGAGCGTCTTGCCCGGCTTGACATAGGCCGTCGCCAGCACGTCGGCGCGGCCAGTGCGAACGGGGCAGCCCTCATCCCACCACCCGATCATGCGCGCGGCCCCGATGTCAAAATCGTCCCACACCCGCCACACCCGGCGCGGGTCGGACTTCGGCCAGGGCAGCCGGGCGGTCATGCCGAAGAGCATGCCGCGCCAGGGATTGCCGCCGCCCTCGAGCATGTCTCCCATCAACCCAAAGGGAATGCCGCTGCACTCGACGAGCCATTGCTCCGGCGGCATCGCGTCGTATTGGAAGCCCTCGCCGAACCAAAGCCGGTCCACGTAGGGAAAGAACTCCGCGTACTGATTGGCCGGGCCCATGGAGAAGAGCGTATTGGAATGCAGGTCTATGAGTCCCCCGGGCCGGGCGCGGTCGAGCACCTTGCGCAGGCGCTTGAGAATGGCGCGGTCGTAGGCGACGTCGTCCAGGTAGAGGCCGTCAATCGGCACGTGGCGCACGAGCCAGTTGAGTCCCTCGACGTAGAAATTATACCAGCGCGACGCGCCACGCGTGAGAATGGCGGCGTCCACCTCGCCCCCCTCCACCATGGTGTACCAGGCGGTGGTGTAGTTGGCGCCCAAATGCTCGCGCAGCCACGGATACCCGCCGCCCGGCCCGCCGGCGAGCACTTCGTCGCCCAGGCTGCGCAAGGCCCATAACTCGGGCAGGTGAGACGTCAACTCGCGGACGGTGTAGTAAATCTTCACCTTGCGGCCCGCCGCCTGGTTCGTGCGGCAGAACGCGCGCAGCTTATCCACGGCGAGGAAGGGATAGTTGATGAATGGATTGGGCGTGGTGGCGTGGTGGACGTTGATGACGTTAATCCCCTCGGGAGCCGGGGCCGTGCTGTGCCAATAGCGCTCGCGGAAATGAGTGGCGGGGTCGAGCCGCTTTACGGGTGTCACGAGCAGGGCAAAATCGAAAACACGCTGCTCGCCCGCCTTCAGTTCCAAGGGGCCGGTAAAGATTTGAACCCGAACCTCGCCTTGCGGCCCGTTCGTGAGAGTGACGCCGCCTGAGCCGCCGTTGAACCAGCTCGGCGGCGGCTTGGGATGATAGAGGTTTTGCATCGGCCCCTCGTAGCTGCTGCCGAGCAGCTTGACGTGCAGGCCGGCTTGGGCGTTGCCGATCCAAAAACTGTTGTAGGGTCCCGTCCAGCGCCAGGTATAGCTGGCCGGTGTTTTGCGCGCGGACAGGCCGAGGCCCATGAAGTAAGTGGCCACCTCGGGGCGGAGAGGCAACTCCAGGCGCAGGTCTTCGCAAGCCACCGCAGCCCCCGCGCCGTCGGCGGCCACCACCAGGCGGCCTTTGAGGGTCGTATCGGCTTCAACCGTCGCTTCATGCCGCACAGACAGGCCCTTCGCGGCGCCGTCGCATCGAACCACCGCATCCGCAATCCAACGAATAGCCCGCTCGCCATTCACCGTGGCCTGGGCAAAACTGTGAGTTATGGCATCGGCTGCGGCCGAAACCGATAACGGCCGGTTTTGAACAACCGTCAGCCGGACCGGCGCAGCCAAAAGCTCCTGCGAACCCGCGCGGATGGATGCCGGCAGCAACTGTTCTTTCTGGAACGCGATGGCGCCCAGGGCCGTGCGGGCGGTTAAGTCCCTTGCCGGACTGGCCCGCCATACAGCATCGTGGCGGTCCGGCCAGCGGGTCGCGGCCAGCGTTGAATCCAGCCAGCGCAACCGGGCCAGCCGCCATAAATCGCCGTCCCCGCGGTCAGCCAGTTCCTCTGGCAATACTTTGAGGGTTAGCGAGACCGCCACCGGCGGGGCCTGCCGGGTGCGGATTATCATCCGCGCGCGGTGTTCGCCCGGCCGGGCCTTGCGCGGCACGTCCACCCCGATCCAAAGCGCCTGCACCTTGCCTGGCGGAACCTCGATCTGCCGGTGGAAGGGCTGGCCGTCCCAGTTCGTGCCGCCCGTGTTGAAGCAGCGCAGCCAGCCGGCCATCCCGCCCTCGAACGCCACCTCCAGCTCCGTCAGGTTCGTCCGGGCGGCCCAGACGCCAATCTGAAAGACGTAGAACTCATTCCGCTGCGCCTCGCCATGGAATTCCGTCCCCGGCCCGGCTTTCACCCACCGCAACGGCAGTTCCTCCGTCATCCGAATGGGAAACCGCCGATCCTCGGGAAACAGCAGATACGGCGCCGGATTGCGCGCAAGCAACTCCTGCGTTTCTGCCGGCGTGGCGACCACTTCCATCGGGTAGAAGCTGTCGAATTCCTTCCGCGCCTCCAACCGGACAACGGCGGCCTGCGGAAGCGCGCCGAAGTCTTGCGGCAGCCGCGCCTTCCACTCCGGCGCGGCGGTGTCCTGCGGCGGGAGGTAATCGTGGTTGTAGTTGCCCCACTCCGGCTGCGGCTGAAACGGCAGGTAATAAATGAAATACTCGCCCGGCGCGGTTGGCGGCTGGAACGCCAGCACGCCCTCGAATCGGTCAAGACGCCCGCGCGCCACGTTGGCAATGCGCTGGCGGGTTGCGCTGTCCACCACAATGATTTGCTTGCGCTCGGGATCCCGGTCGCGCCGCCGCCAGGGAATCTTCACCACCACCGCGTCAGCCGGCTGCGCAACGCGCACCACCGCGCGATGGTTCCCCAGCCCCTCCTCCCAGGGCTCCGGCGCCACGCCATAATGCGCTTCGTCCAGGGCAAGCGCGGTCCCCGGAAGCAGCAAGACAGCGGCGGCCAGCCAGGCGAACGCAAGAAGAACGCGGCGGGGCCGGCTCCTGAGTCGGCGGGAAACGCGGGCACTCCCCGCGCGGCAAACGGTCCTCAATCCCCTGTAAATGTCCCGGAACGAGGGCGGATGATTTTCCCCGGCAAACTGGCAGTGGCCGACAGCCTCAGTTTTCATGGGCCAAGTTTAGCCCTAGAGCCAGGCGGTTAAAAGAGCCGATTTGCCGGTTTTTAGGCTTGCGCCGCCGCCGAAGGTAAAATCTGCTTTGCGGAACATTGGCCGGCATCCGGCCATTTTAAGCGCACATGCCGATTGCCCGATTCTTTCGCCGCAAGTCGCTGGACCAATTGGTCGGCGAAACGGTTGTTCCGCAGCACCAGCTCAAACGCGTGTTGGGGCCGATCCAGCTCACCGCGATGGGGGTGGGCGCGGCGGTGGGCGCGGGGATTTTCTCCAGCATTGGCACCGCGGTGGCTGGCGGGGCGGAGCATGTCGGCGCCGGGCCGGCAATCGTAGTGTCATTTCTGCTGGTGGCGGCGGCCTGCGCGCTGGCGGGCTTCTGCTACGCCGAATTCGCGGCCATGGTGCCGACGTCGGGATCGGCCTATACTTACGCCTATGCGACCCTGGGCGAACTGGTGGCCTGGGTCATCGGCTGGGACCTGATCCTGGAATACGCGGTGGGAAATGTGGCCGTGGCCATTTCCTGGTCGGGTTATTTCCAGCAATTGCTGCGCGGGTTGAACCTGGACTGGCCCGGCTGGCTGGGGGTGGATTACCGCACCGCGCTGCAAGCGGCGCGCCAGGCCGCGGAATTATCGGCGGCGCAGGCGGATTTGAGCGCGCTGGCGCCGGACGTGCAGTTTGCCGCCGCGGCATGGGCCGCCGCGCCGCAGGTGGCCGGGTTGCACCTGGTCTTCAACCTGCCGGCCTTCCTGATCGTGATGCTGCTAACCGCCATCCTGGTGCTGGGCATTCGCGAAAGCGCGTGGTTTAACGCCGTCATGGTCGCCGTCAAGCTGCTGATCATTTTCTTCTTCCTGCTGGTGGGGGCGTTCTATGTGCAGCCGGCCAACTGGACGCCCTTTGCCCCGCATGGGTTCCGGGGCATCTCCATGGGCGCGGCCATCATCTTTTTCGCCTATATCGGGTTCGATGCGGTCTCGACGGTCGCCGAGGAAACCCGCCAGCCGCAGCGCAACATGCCCATCGGCATCCTGGCCAGCCTTGTGGTTTGCACGGTGCTTTACATCGCCGTGGCGGGGGTGCTGACCGGCATGGCCCCGGCGGCGCAACTCGGCACCGCCGAACCCCTGGCAACTGCCTTTGCGGCGCGCGGCATTCATTGGGCCGCCGGGATTGTGGCCCTCGGCGCCGTCGTCGCCACCACTTCCGTGCTGTTTGTCTTCCAACTCGGCCAGCCGCGCATTCTCTTCTCGATGGCGCGGGATCGCCTGCTGCCCGACTGGGCCGCCCGGGTGCACCCGCGCTTCCGCACCCCGCACATCACCACCATTCTGACGGGCGTGCTGGTGGCGGGCTTTGCGGGGGTAAGCAACATCAATGAAGTCGTCGAATTGTGCAACATCGGCACCTTGTTCGCTTTTGTGCTGGTCGCCGCCGGGATTCTGATATTGCGCCGCGCCGAGCCCAACCGCCCGCGCCCGTTTCGGACCCCCTGGGTGCCCTGGGTGCCGTTGGGCGCCATCGCCACCTGCGCCTGGCTGATGCGTGAGTTGCCCGAGAAAACCTGGAAACGCTTCCTCTACTGGCTCGTCGCGGGCCTGGTCATCTACTTCTTCTACAGCTTCCGCCGCAGCCGGTTGCATAATTCCCCTCATCGCAACCCGGCGGGCCGCTCGCCCTAGGGCACCGGCCAAAACAACAACGCGAGCGGTTGGCCCGCTCAAAGAGAGAACCTCGGGAATGCTTTTCCGGCCTCGCGCGCAGCTTGCGAGCCCTGGTGAAATGCAAGCTTTAACCAATCGGGGAGCACCAAATCAGAAGAGACCCGAAACACGCCGCGCCCGGGCGGACGGGTGACCCCCCCGCCAGCCGATCAGGGAGACTCAGGGCGGTTGGCCGGTGGAGACGGCGGCTTGAGTTTGGGAAAGACCGCCTGGGCCTGCTTCAACGGCACGACGTACGCCTTGCCGTCAGTGATACACTGGTTGACCCAGCGGAGCCAGACGCGGCGGGGCACGACATGATTGCCGAGGCTGACATCCTCATCGGTCGTGAGCGCCTCCCGGTCCACCTTGGGCCGCAGCCGCCAGGACTGGGCTTCCGCCCCCGGCGACATTTCCATATAATCCAGCAGCCGGCCCGCTTCCCGCCAATACACAAGGGCCTCGACCAGGTTGCCCTGGTCCAGGTCCGTGGCGCAGACGTAGAAATGGTTGACCGGATGCGTCGAGTAATTTGCCGTCCAGTATTGCAGACTGCGCTCGAGGTTGGGCGAGTGAAAATCCGCCGGGCCGGACTGCGGCCGCGGATGCACGCATCCGGCCAACAATGGAATCAGCAAGATCAGGACACGCATAAGCTCAGGGAAGACTCGGCCATGGCTCGGGCGGCTGGCTTTCCGCCGCCCGCCTGGCAACGCCCATCGCACCCGCTATCACTCCAGCTCTCACGCCGGCGAACTTAGCCGCCTCCCTGCGGCGGTCAAGGCTGAACTGGGGGCGCGGCCCAAACCGAAATGCGCCCGCACCCGGGCAGAACGGGCTTTCTGCGGAGGCGGTTCTCTGGCATCAGTTGGGGGTGGCGAAAGCAAAGAAGAGCGAGGCGCTGCCGCCGGTGATGCCGCCCGGCAGGGCGACGGGGTGAAGGCCGGCAAGAAGGAGGGCGAGCGTGGTCTTGCCGGAGCCGGAAGGGCCAATGATTCCCACACGCCCTCCCGCGTCGCGGCGGAGGGAAATGTCCTGAAGCGACGGGGCATCAGCCCCGACGGGCTGGAAGGTCAACTGCCGGCAGCAAATCAGGCCCGGACGCTCAGCAGGCGCGTGAGGTGCAAATGGCGGATGCGAGACCATAGGCGGGATGGGCGGCCTTGCAACCGAGCCCAAACGGTTCCGAACGCGGGCTCCTGGCCGGCGTCGCGCCCAACGTGAAGGGTGTCCACTCGGCCCAACTCCGCGGAGACATCGTCGAAGCCGCGGCACGAGCGAAACGCGATCTGCCGCAGCGGTCCGGCCGCGCCCCTCGGATACATCGGCCCAATCAAGAGGAACCGAGCGAGATTGCGGGCGAGCTGCCGCACCCGCATCGGCCGGGTGTTAAACCGCCGCCAGAGTGCGGGGTCAACCTTGGACTTCATTTCTGCCCGCGCGGCGGAAAGTCCCTGAGCCGGTCCGCCGCATCATCCCGCAAGAACTGTTCGTAAGCTCCGGCGCGCCACTCGGCCTCGTCGGTGGCGTCGTCCGTCAGCTCGATGATGCGGGCCTTGCCCGACTTGGGCAGGCGCATCGCAATCTCCCGGGGAATGGGCAACACCGCCGCGCCGCTCAACTCCAGCGTGAATTCAACCGCATTCATGCAATAACAGTAGGTTGCTCAGGCAGCGAGGTCAAACTCCGCAAGCACGGCGGCCTGCTGCCCGCGCAATTCGCCGGAGGAGAGCGGTAGATTGTCCGCGGGCGAGTTGGGATTGAGAACCGGGGTGGACATAAGATTTCTTTGGCGCGTTTTCGTCCCTCTTCCACATCCGCCTCCCAAGCTCGCTCAAACCCCCAATTCGCCCTTGATCTTAAGATGGCGATCACGGATCGATCTGCCGTGCAGAAAAAACCAAATCGCCGCAAGCGAAAGGGCCTCTATTCACGGACGGCCCCGGCCCGTGCGGCGGCAAAGCCCGCCGACATCCTCAATGCCGCTCCGGTTCCAGTTCACGCCTTTGAACTCAGGGAAGACGGGACCATTCTCGCCAGTGGCCCGCCGCCATCTGATGGGGTGCGGCCAAAGCCGCGGGCCGAAGCTCCCGCCCCGGTCCCGCCATCACCGCCGCGCCTCGTTTACCGAGACGAACAGCGTGGCCTGTGGCTCTACCACGGCAACTGCCTGGAGCTGCTGGACGCCATCGCCGCGAAGCACCCGGAGGGCCGGTTTGATACGATCTTCGCCGACCCTCCGTATTTCCTTTCCAACGGCGGCATCACCTGCCATGCGGGCCGGATGGTGCGAGTTGACAAGGGCGGCTGGGATAAATCCCAAGGCCCGGAACTCAACCATGAGTTTAATCGGGAATGGCTGCGCCGGTGCCAGCGCGTCCTGAAGCCGAACGGAAGCATCTGGGTCACCGGAACCTTTCATGCCATCTTCTCGGTCGGCTATGCGATGCAGCAACTGGGATTCAAGATCCTCAACGACATCGCCTGGGAAAAACCAAACCCTCCCCCCAATCTCTCCTGCCGCTACTTCACACACTCGACGGAGACCGTCCTCTGGGCTGCCAAGACCGACAAGAGCAAGCATACCTTTAACTACCAAGCGATGCGGAGGATTTCCGGCAAGCAGATGAAGACCGTCTGGCGGAAGGAAGAATTCCCGCCCGACCCGGGGTATCTGGGCTCCGTGTGGACTATCAGCGCACCTGGAAGCGATGAGAAAGCACTCGGCAAACATCCAACCCAAAAGCCGCTGGCCCTCATTGAGCGCTGCCTCCTAGCCTCCACCAACGACCGCGACTCGGTGCTGGATCCATTTCTCGGGGGCGGGAGTACTGCAGTAGCTTGCGCGCGGCTTGGGCGAAGCTGTGTCGGGATCGAAGCGGACGAGAATCATGTCAACCTTTCCATTCGCAGAGTGAATGCCGCTAACAAGCAAAAGGAAGGAGAGTTGTTCGCATGAAGGAGGGTGGGATCTGCGGTGCGAATACCCAGACAGGACTCAACTTCGAACGAGAGGTGGATTTCCAAGATTTGCTTGCAAGAAAGCCCGGTTATGCAGTCAAACCAGTCGCCGGGAGGGCAGGCAAAGGGGTCTATTTCAAAGGGCGGCTCGTAGCCCGGTGCTTTCGGAAGCACGACTTCTACAAGTTCCTGGAAGAAGAGGGCGTGGACTGGCGCTCGAAGCTGTCGAAGCGGCTTCTGCCGGACGATGCCCTGTTGGTCATCGTGCGCGAGACGCTCTTCATTATCGAGGTCAAATACCAGCAGGTGCCCGGGTCGGTGGATGAGAAACTCCAGACCTGTGACTTCAAGCGCAAGCAATACGTCAAGCTCGTTCAGGGCCTCGGACTCAAGGTGGAGTACGTGTATGTCCTCGGGGAGTGGTTCAAGGTTCCGGCGTACAAGGACGTCTTGGACTACATCAATAGCGTCAACTGCCACTACCGGTTCGGGTCTCTGCCTTTGGCGTGGCTCGGTCTTCCTGAGCCATAAGGCTGGGGCTGAGCCAAACTGAGCGTTCCCTCAAGAAACGGGCGGTATCGGCCCAGGAATCGCCTGTTTGGGCACTCAAGAGCGGTATGTTTGCCCCAGGAATGCGAGTTTCTACCGGCAAAGACGGAGGGGTTGCCCTGAGGTGATGAGGAGCCACTGGGCAGCGGAGGCCACCGGCAAAAGGTTGGGTGAGGGTCAGGCCCGGACGCTCAGCAGGCGCGTGAGGTGCAAATGGCGGATGCGAGACCATACGATGAGCGCCAATCCCGCCGCGGCCAGGCTCACCAGCACGGAGGTCAGGGCTTGAACGCCGAACAGCGTCTGCGTGACCCGCGTCCAGGGCAGGCCAAGCACCTGGACACGCAGGAAGGCGATCATAACTTTGCCGGCCAGGGCGCCGACCCCGGCGGCGACCAGGACCCGGGCGCGCGGGCAGCGGGGCAGCAGCGAGAAGCCCGCGTCGCAAATCAGGCCCTGGAGGACGGCGGGAATAAGCTTGAGGGGTCCGGGCAGTATCGCGCCCGGAAACGCGAACAGGGCCAGCATTCCCCAGGCGAATTGGTAGGCGGCCAGGACGCCAAAGCGATCCACCGCCAACCGGGTAAGCATCCAGAGCGTGACGGGGATGAGCATGTCGAGGCGGATGAAGCCGCCCACGCCCGGGGCCTGCAGGATGGATTTCGCAAGCTGGCCGGCGGCGAAATCGAGCGCCACCATCGAGCCAATGAAAACCCAGTGCGGGTGGCCAGGCGCGCGGCGGGCGGCGCGCGGCGGGCGATGGGCGCTTCGCGCGGAGCGGGGTTCACGGGCGGCAACCGGGAGCGGGAGGGGAATCCGGGGGCGTTCATTCCGGGCCGCGGAGGCGGTAGAAGGCTTGGCTCCCTCCGGGCAACAAGGGTTCCGACCAGTTGGTGGAAGCGCCCGCGGCGACAAACGAGGCCACCGGAGTCCAATCGGCGGCGGCGAGATCAAGCGAACGCTCGACGAGGTTGGCGGTGCCGGGAATGAGGCCGTTGATCGCAAACGACACGGCGCCGCCCGCAATCGCAACGCCGTCCAGCACCGGGGCCAGCGTGTATTGAAGGGTTGGCCAGTGGGAAGACGGGTAGCCCGGGTCATACGCGCTGGTGAAGGGCGCGCGGGGCGTGCCGCTGGCCGGCGGAGGGGTTTCGTCTATTTTAAGGAGCGCGCCGCAATTCTGGAGCGCCGCCCGCGTGGCGGGGTCCTTGAGCAGCGCGGTGATATCCCAGGAGAAGAAGCGGTCGTGGAGGTCCGGGTCAAGGATGCCGCCCTTGACGCCCGCCACCGGGTGCGCGGAATCGTAATCGCCACCCGGGCTGGCCCAGGGGTTGACGCCGTCAGCGGTGAGCCAGGTTGCGCCGTCAGCGGGCGCGGTTCCACAGGTCCTCGCGCCAGCCAACGTGGCTGTCGAGGTAAAGGACATTGCCCGCGAGCCCGGCGCGCCGGTGCGGATGGCGCTCGCCCAGCGCGCGCGGATCCTCGGCCGTGTAGCACCCCGCCGTATCCAAGCCGCCCGCCTGCCCGTAGCCCGGGCGCGGATCCAGCGTCTGTTCAAACAGGAGCAGCGTCCGGGCGGGCCGGGTGCAACGCTCCAGCTTCAGAAAGCTGGGCTGCGGGCGGGCGCCGAACGGCAGCCCATACGGAAACTCATGCGCGAGATAGGAATTCATGGCGTAGCTGTGCCAGCCCTGGGAGGATGGCTTGAAGGCGCGCTGGTAGTCGGAATCAGGCTGCGGCCGGGCGGCCGGACATTGCCAGACGCCGGCGGCCGGCTTTTGGCCGTCGGGGAAATCGCGCCAGGCCCGCAACCCCATCATGGGGGGCAAAACATCCACATAGCCGCATTCGTGCTCCGGGTGCCGGGGATCGAACGTGAACGGCGGGGTATTCCGCCCCTGGTCGTCGGGGTGGGGCAGGTATCCCTGGCAGTCGTGGGCGTAAAGATAAAACGCCTGCCCCCACGAGCGCAGGTTCGTCGCGCATGTGGCCTCGCGCGCCCGGGCCTCGGCGCGGGAGAACGCCGGCAGCAGCAGCGCGGCCAGCATTGCGATCAGGGCGATGACCGTCAGCAACTCCACCAGGGTAAACGCCCGGAGCCGGCAGACGCGCCGCCGGAAACCATTCAGCGCGATCATGGTCTTAACGGCCCGGGGTAATTCATATCGGCTCGCGGTTTTGCGGAGCGGGCTTTGGCTGTCGGCACAGCTTTGCTTCGCCGCGCAACGCCGCACGGTGAACCCGCGTTATCAAGAAAAACTCCGGGCGCCACAGCACCCGGCGCGGGGCCTCGGGTGATCGGTGCCTGCGTTTCGGTAGCTGCGGGAGAAAAGGTTTTCCCAAATCCAAAGCCGCCTTTCGAGTTCAGGGGACCGGGATGAAAACCTCTATCAACTCAAGGCGACCGGCCAGCTTTGAAGACAACCCAAGCAGCTACCTTTCGGCAACCTCCACCCGGGAGGGGAAATGTCCCCGCCAGCCTTGGCCCCATCCCGCCGAAAAACCAAGGCACGCGACAACACCCGGCCGCCCGTTCCGGCTTTGCCGAACGTTCGCGCCCTCTCCCTCCCGCCTTGAAACGTCGTTCTACATCATCCGCGACTCGTCCATCCTTCCAATCCGGCTCAGGCCCGCGCCCAAACCCGCCCCACCCGCCCCAGCCAGCCTAACGCTCCCATTAGGCCGTGTACAACGGGGGTACAAAGGAGGCTCAAAGGGGTCTCATGCTTATTTTCCATGTGCTCCTGCCGGGCTTCCGATGTACTCCCCTTGTACATGACTTGAAAGGACGGAGAAGGAGCGGTCTTGTGAGCGGTGGTGGATGCCGGGGCGGCGGCGGGCTTCGATTTCTTAACCCTTACTGTTTCAGCCGCTTGCTGAGATTTCAACATCGGCGGCGGCGGAACAATGGCGTTGTGAACCCGGCTTTGGCCTTTCCAGCCGTTCCGGGTCTGAACCACGGTGATAAACACCTTCTGTCCCGGAGCGGGCCGCCCAAACCGGGCGGTATAGAGGTCCGTGATGTCGCTTTGCCCGTTCTGGCTCGGCCCCAACAGGCCCAGGTAATAGGCACGGCGGGGTTTCATCCGGCCCGCGCTGCACGGTGGCTGCCCAAAGACCATAATGTCTTCATGGACGGCCCCGACATTCAGCCGCAGCCGAACTCCGTCTTCGGCGTCATTGACGATCTCCAACCCGGCGACGGGATTGGGACCGAAGACCACCGGGGCGGGCGGTTCCTCCACCGGCGCCAGACCCAGCCCCCGCAGGGTGCTGTTGATCTGAACGCAAAACTGCTGCCCACTTAAGTGCGAATACTGCCCCATCCAGGGCCGGCTGGGAACATGCAGCGCCGCGGCGTTCCAACGCTCGCGCTGCGCTTCGGTGAGCTTGAGACCCCACTCCCGCGAGGAAATCCCGAAGTACGACCGTGCGGCCGCCTTGCGCTCCGAGGGTCGGTCCCGGGGAACGGTGCGCCGCCGGGCGCACACGCCGAAGGGGGACTGGTAGTAAGTTTCCGCGCCCAGACTGCCCGTGCGCGGAGCAGATAGTATTTTCATAATGTCTGTCCTCTCTAATGGTTGTTTTAATTGCTGTTCTATTACGGCCCGGAGGCGATTCGGCTTCCTGCCATTCCTTGGGCTGGAAGTCCGCCCCGAGGTAATGCGGGAAGGCTGGCGGGCGGGAGGTCTTCGCGCAAGGGCAATTTTGAGGGGTTGGTGGTGGCAGGCTGGTGCAAAGCGCCGCGTGTGGGCACGCGGCCTACAGGAGGCGGGATGGTGCGGGGGGGCCTGTGGGTTGTCGGGAGTGCGGTGCTGTGAGAGGGCATGGGGGCTGACGCAGCGCACTTCCGTTTTCTGTAGGCCGCGTGCCCTCACGCGGCGCTCGGGGGCTGTTTGCCCGGCGGCTGAGAAAAACTTCCACACCTCCGCCCGGATTGTCTGCGGGAGAGTCTGCCGCCCGGGAGGGCACACTCATCATCGCCGATCCTTTGCGCGGCCGGACATCCGCTTCGAGGCGCTTAATTGCCGCCCCATCCGCAGCCGCAACCTTCCCGGCTTGTGCCCGATAAAACCAGCGGCCCCGCGCCCGGCGGGGGGGAGGGTCAATTCAGCCCTTGCAGGATTCGTTCGAGCTGCGCGGCGAGCACCTCCAGCCCCGCCTCCGTCCAAACGAGGTAATCGGCGCGGCTGATCTTCTGCTCAATGGGCCATTGCGCCCGCACGCGTTGCGCGATCTGTTCGGGCGACCAGCCCCGCGCCCGCAGACGCGCGTGTTGGGTCGCCGCCGTGCAGGCCACGCAGAGCGTGGCATCCAATTCCGGCTCGGCGCGGGTTTCGAAGAGCAGGGGGATCACCACCACGGCCAAGGGATGCCCGGCCGCGCGCCAGGTTTCCATCCGGGCGTGCCACAGCGCGCGAATGGGGGGATGCAGGAGGCTTTCCAGCCGGGCGCGATCGGCCGCATCGGCAAACACCCGTTGCGCCAGGGCGTCCCGGCGCAGGCGTCCGTCGGGGCCCACGATGTCCGCCCCAAAGGCTTTGCGGACTTCCGCCAGCGCCGGCTGGCCCGGCTCGACCACCTGGCGCGCCAAATCGTCGGTGTCCACCACCGGGATTCCGTGATCCCGCAGCCATTGGGCGGCCGTGGACTTGCCCATGCCAATCCCGCCGGTGAGCCCGAGGACTTTCATGGCCGGGGCCCGAACAGCGTTCGCGCGCTCAACGGCGCAGCGTCCGGTAGAAGCGGGAGCGCAGCGCCGGAGTCGTGGTATCGGTAAAGGTGAAGGTGCCGGCCGGGTTGGCGTTGGTGTGCAACGCGACCCAATGGGTAAGATTCGTTGATCCCTGCACCACGTACTGGAAGCCCCGCTGGGCCGTGACGGTCAGGTGGAAGTGGCCGCCCGCGTAGAAGCCGCTCAGGATGGCCGGCCCCGCATAGTAAACGGCCGTCGTGGTTTGCGCTGTGTTATCGGCCGGATTGAGGTCTTCCTCGTTGGCGCCAAGGGTAACGATATGGGTCGCCATTCCCGCCTGCGCCGGCAGAACGACGGTGTGGAATTCCGCCACGGCGCCCGGTTCAAGGTCGCCCAGGTTCCAGACCACCCCGCCATTGCCGTTGGTGAAGCTGGGCGGCGGCGCGGCCTCGAGGAGGCCGGCATTCGCCGGGAGGAGATTTGTGAGCATCACGCCGGTCGCCAGGTCGGGGCCCGAGTTGGTAATGCGGATCGTGTTGGTCAAAGCGGCGCCGAGGTCGAGCGTTGCGGGCGCGAGCAGCCCGGCCGCCAGGTTCACCACGTTGCCCACGGTCACGACTGTCTTCAGGCTCAGGCTCCAGCCCCCGGCGATGACGCCGGCGTCGCCGATTGCGTCATCGAAGACATAAAGCGACCAGGGGCCGTTGGGATGGCTCCAGTTCAGGGCGGAGAGGGTATGCTGGTAGTATTGGGATGAAATGGTGCCCGGCAGGGTCACGGCGCCCTCGTAGAAGGTGGGGCGGTAAACCCCGCTGGCCAGCCGATCCCAATTCGGCAGGTAGCCCGGGGCGCTGTCGTCAAAGGTCAGGGTGAGGTTATTGGTCGGATAGCCGCCGCCGGTATGCGCCATCAGGAGCACGTTGGTGCCGGACGGGCTGACCAGCAGGACGCTGACGTCGTGCGGGAACTGGTGCGCGAAGCCCTTGAGGGTGACGGTCGCCTTGCTGACCCGGCCCGTCAATTCCTCGACGTTGATGACGGAAGGATACGGGGCGCCGCCGCCGCGATCCGGGATGGTAATTGCCGCGGCATTGGTGAAGTTCATTGTGGCGGGCGCCACAAAGGTGAACACGACATTGGGGAGCATGTTGGTGATCCCCGGGCGCTCATCCCGGAGCTGCAGGGTGGCGACCAACCCGCTGCCCAGGGCCGGCGCGGCCTTGAAGCTGAAAGTGCGCGCCAGGGCGCCGCCGCCCGGGGCCAAAGCGGGGTAATACTGAGGCCCGGTGGCCGCGGTGACGCCACCGGAGTTCAGCAGCGTGGCCTTCAAGTTGCCAGTCACCCGGGTGCCGATATTGGCGAGCGCCAGGGACAGGGTGATATTCTCGTTGGGATCAATCGCGCCGTTGACGGGCCCGCTTTCATACGTCAGCACGGCGCCCGCGTTAATGATTTGCGGGGCCGGATCCACGACGGTGGCCACGCGCGTGGAGGTGTTGTTGGCGGGGGCTGGATCATAGGAGCCGCTGCCCAGGGTGAGGGTATTGGTCAGGAAGCCGGCGGTTGAACTGGTCAGAACGATGGAAACGGCCGCCGTGGCATTGGAAGCCAGGTTGCCCAGCAGGCAGGTGATTGTGCCGCCGGCATTGGTGATGACCCCGGCGGTTGAGCTCGAAGCGGAGGCGATAAAGCCAGCGCCGGCGGGCAGCGTTTGGGTCAGCGTGGCGCTGACGGCGGTCGCGGGGCCGAGATTCGTGATGAGGACGAGGTTGGTCAAGGGATAGCCCACGACCACGGGGTTGGGGGCCAGGTCATGCGCCAGGCTCAAATTCGCGACGGGCCGGGCAATGGTGGCGGGGACGGAAACGGAGTTGTTGCCCGGGTTCAAATCCTGCTCGAACGCTCCCACCGTGGCGACATTCGCCACGGTGCCATTGGTTGCGCCCGGCGGCAGCGCCGTGGGGGTCACCGCCACGACGTTGGTCACCCGGGCGGTGGCGCCGACTCCCAGGTTGCCGAGGTTCACGGTGACGCTGGCGGGATTGGCGAACACGGTTCCCTGCGACGCGCCGGCGGAAACCAGCGTGAATCCCGCGGGCAAGACATTGGTGAACGCGACGGTCTGGGCCGTGTTTGGCCCGCCATTGGTGATGGTATAAACATACGTCAGCGCACCCCCGACCAGGGCGGAGCTGGGCGAAACCGTCGCCGTCAGGGCCAGGTCGGCCAGGTGATTAACCGGGTTGATGCGCGTGAGGGTGAGGCTCCAGCCGTTGGCGATGACGCCGTCATCGCCGGAGCCCTGGTCGTAAACATAGAGCGACCACGCGCCATTGGGGTTCACGCTATTCAGGGCAGAGAGGGCCGTCGCGTAAGGGCCGGGCGGGGCATTGGTCGGGAAGGAGGGCGCGTCGCCGTAAGCGGCGGGCTGATAGCTGCCGGATACGAGCTGGCCGTATTCCGGCAGGGCGGTCGGGGCGGAACTGTCAAAGGTCAGGTTGACGCCGCCGACGGTGGGCTGATCGCCAGCGCCCGACATGAGCAGCGCCTGGCCGCCGCCCGGGGCGACGACCAGCACGCTCATATCCGCCGGATAACTGTGGTTCAGATTCGAGAGCGTGACGGCCACCCGGCCCAGCGTGCCGGTAAAGTTGGAGACGTTGATGATGGACGGATATGGCTTCGCCGGGCCGGATTGCTGCTCGTACGGGGGATTCGGCGCCGCCGGATCCGGGATGATAATGGAGTTGGTATTGGCAACGACCTGCGTGGACGGCAGGGTGAAGGCAAAGCTGACCGGCGGATGGGTATTGGTCCCATCCTGGATCAGGAGCGTGGCGCTGACGGTGCCGCCCGCCGGACCATTGGCCGCAAAACTAAAGGGGCGTCCGACCGCAAGGCCGCTGGGGAACAGGATGCCGTAGGCCTGGGGCTGGTTGGGGGGAACCGGGACGATGCCATTGGTGGCCAGCAAGGTGGCGACCAGGTTTCGGGTGCTGCTATTGCCGGCGTTGCGCAAGCGCAAAGTCATGGTAACGGTTTCGCCGGAATCAAGCGCGCCATTAACCGGCCCGCTCTCAAAGGTCAAGGTGGCGCCCGCGGAAACAACGTCAATAAACGGCGCCGTCACCGTTATGACCGCGCTGGCGGTGTTGTTGGTGAGATTGGGGTCCGCTTGCGCGGCCAAAACACTGGCCGTACTGGTAAACACTCCGTTGGTCGTGGTGGCCGCCACAATGGTAATGGAGGCTTCCGCCCCGGCGGACAAGGTGCCCAGGTTCCACAAAAGGGTGTGATTGGAAACCGCCCCGGATCCCTGGGTTGCGGTGGCCGAAAGGGCAATCATTTCGGGCGGCAACAGATCGCTAACGGTGATATCGGTAGCGGTGCTGGGACCCAGGTTGGAAACTGAAATCTTGTAAGTCACATTGCTGCCGGCAACGACCGGGTTCGGAAGCCCGACCAGGCTGAGCGCGAGATCCGCCGCCGGACCAACCGCGGTAGAGACCGACGCGGAATTATTGGCCGCGACGGGATCAAACGAGCCGGCGTCGGCCGTAGCGGTGGCTTTGATTACCCCCTCGGCCGTGGGAGTGACTTTGATCGTGGCGGTGGCCGAGGCTCCCATGGCGAGTTTGTTGGTTAAACTCCAAAGAACCACGTTGCCCAGAATGGTCGTGGTGCCTTGCGAGACGGCCACCGATTGCAGCGCGGTGCTCGGCGGCAAAACATTGGTCACGGTAATGGGCGGGGCCGGGCTGGGACCGTTGTTGCTGAGCGAGACGGTATAAGTCAGGGTGCCGCCGACCAAAACGGGGTTGGGCGTCGCCGCAATTCCCACCGCCAGGTCCGCCGCGGGTGGCGTTACCTGGTTTCGGGTCGTCGCCGAGTTATTGGCGGGGACAAAGTCTGGCTGGCCGGAAGTCACGGTCGCGGTCGAGTAGCAGGTGTAATTCGTGCCCAAATCGGCTGGCTGCACGACGGCGGAAAGGCTGGCCTGGGTGCGAGTCGGCATGGTCCCCAGCGTAAACGTCAGCACGCCGCCCTGTTGCGACCAGGCGCCCTGGGACGCGGTGGCGGAAACGAACGCCGCGCCGGGAGGCAGCAGGTGCGTCACCGTCACGTTGGTGGCGCTGCTGGGGCCAAGATTGGTGACCGAGATGGAATAAGTGAGGTTGTTCTCGGCAATCGCTACGGCGGGTTGACCGACGATGCCGATGGCCATATCGGCGCCGGGGCATTGGCCGCCGCCGTCAGCGCAAATCGTGGGCGTGAGGAACAGGGACCAGCAGTGAATCACGGCATTACTGAACCCGCCGGAGTCGGTGGCGCGAAGTTGCCAGGTGCCATTGACGTTGGTGCCGGATTTGCCGGAGAAAATCGCGAGCGCCTTGGCGGGGCGGTAGGCGCCCAGAAAAGGCGGCACGCCGGAGCCGATGGGCGTTAGCGCGTCGTCATCGAAGGTGGTGCGCAACGCCTCGGGGCTGCAGGTCAGGCCATAATTTTCACCCAGGTAACCGTTGTTGGCTGTGAGGAGGTTCGTAGTGCCATCCGGGGCGATCAGCTCCAGTTTCAGGAAATAATCATACGGCTCTTCGACAAAGAGGGAAACGGTGACCTTGTTGAGGGCCAGGGCGATATTAGAGACGACGATGGCGGAGTTGGTTGAGCCGAGCGCGGGAATCTGCACCCATGAATGGTTATCGAACCGGATGGGAATACCCGGGGTGCCGGTGGCGAGGGTGAAGGGCAGGACGCTGACGCCCACGTCGGAGCGCACGACCAGTGAAAACTCAATGGGAGTGCCGCAAACGAACTCCGGCGCGGTGCTGATTCTGAATGGCGTCAGGTTGGTCGCCGAAGCTCCCGGGGGAATATCGGGATAGGCCGAGGCGGGCTGGGCGATGGCGACCCCGGCATTAGTCGTCGAGAGGGTGACGGTAATGCCCGTGATATTCGTCGTGCTGGAGTTGGACAAAACGAGGTCGAGGGTATTACACTCGTTCGCCTCAACGATGCCGTTCCCATTGCCGCCCGTGACGTAATTGGTGAAATACTCCAGCGCCGGCCCTTGCGGCTCGAGGCTGGCAAGCGCCCGGCTCAGGTTAAGGCGGCCGCCCGAAACGCAAAGCCCCGGCACTACGGGATCAACCGTCGAGAGCAAGGCTTGCTTGACCTGGGCGACGGTGAGGTTGGGGTTGGCGGCCAGCAAGAGGGCGCAAGCGCCGGAAACGTGCGGAGTGGCCATCGAGGTGCCGCTCATATACTGATAGCCGCCGCCGGGCTGGCAACTGAGGATGTCGCTGCCGGGCGCCGCCAAATCCACGGAAGTCAAGCCATAGCAGGAAAAGTCCGATCGGGCATCGTGGTCATCGGTGGACATCACGGCAACGATGCTCGGCGAGTCGTAGCTCGATGGATAATGAGGGATGAGATCGTTGTCGGTGCCAGAGTTGCCGGCCGCGGCAGGGAAGATGATGCCGGCATCACCGGCGGCCTCAATGGCATCTTTCAGCGCCTGGCTGTAACCGCCCCCGCCCCAGGAATTGTTCATCACGTTCGCCTTCATGAGCGCGGCGTATTGAATTGACAGAATGGCATCTGACGTGGAGCCGCCAAACGGGCCCAGGAACCTGACCGCCATGATTCGCACCTGCCAGCAAACACCGGCAACGCCGAGGTTATTGTTGCCTTCGGCGCCTATCGTGCCGGCGCAGTGGGTGCCGTGATCATCTTCGTCCATCGGATCGCCATCCTTGTCGTAGAAATCGTAGCCGTGAACATCATCCACATAACCATTGCCGTCGTTGTCAATGCCGTCGCCGGGGATTTCGCCCGGGTTAGTCCAGATGTTATTGGTCAAGTCGGGGTGGGTATAATCCACGCCGGTGTCAATGACGGCGACAATGATTTCGCGGCTGCCGGTATTAAAATCCCAGGCTTCGGGGGCACGAATATCGGCTCCCGGAGTGCCTCCCGTTTGCCCGGTATTATGCAGGCCCCAGAGTTCGCTGAAGCGCGGATCATTGGGAGTGGTAGCTGCGACTCTGACCACATAGTTGGGTTCGGCGTAACGGATGCCGGGGGTGGCGTTGTAGGCCGACAGTACCTGGTCCACTTGCTGGCCAGCCGGCAGTGTGACCAAGTACAAGTCGGGAACCAAAGTATATTTCTGGCTGATCGTGGCTCCGCCCAGGGCGTTCAGGATATTCGTGCGCTGCGCCGACTGGACTTCGGCATCAAACCGGACCAGCAGATTGGTTTTGTTGTATTCCTCACCCGCCGCGAGCTGGACGAGGGCGAGAAAAAGCGCGGCCCAAGCGAGGCGCGGGAGGCCCCTGAAACGGCGGGCCAGGTCGAGGGAGGGCTTCATGTGGGGAATAAGGCGCATAAGGCAAAAACGGCTTACGGTTGCTGCGCGCGAAGGCGGAATACCTGGCTGCTGGAGCCAATCGGGAGGGTGACGGTATTTAATCCGTTAACCAGCACCGGCGCCGGGCTGGTAACGCGAGTCCACACCAGCGGCGGGCTCAGGGTGTCCGCGCTTTCCAGGTTATAATTCCACAGGTCCGCCGGCCAGGCGATGGTTACGTTGGCGCCCGTGTGCGAAATGCCAAGGGGCAGCGGTGCCGGCGCGGCAGACCAATTCAAGCGGAAGAATCGGTTCCCGGGGCCAATGGGAACAATGGCGGTGATGGTTGACCCCGCCAAGGATATGTGCGCATCGGTCACCGGCTCCCAGATGACCGGAGGCCGCAAATCGGCAGTGCTTTCCAGGCGATAGCCGGCATACGCGGGCCACGAAATCGCCAGCGCACCGGAACGAGGCGCAAAGGCCAGCGGCAGCGGCACCGCCTGGACGATGGTTTTGACCGCAGCCGCGTTGTTGGCCTTGAAGGGGTCAACGATCTCCGAGCGGCAGCCGGCGGTATCGGTAATCGTGCCCGCGGCTTCCGTTCGAACGGTAACGGAAAGATTGGTTCGCGCTCCGGGAGGCAGATTCCCCAGGTTGGTGAAGGTGACAACCAACCGGCCGGAGGCCGTGAGGGCGGTCGTGTATCTGGCTCCGCTCGGCGAGGCGGAAATGAAGGAAACGCCGGCGGGCAGGGTGTTGGATACGACCACGCCGGTAGCGGTTGCCGGCCCGGCGTTGGAGACAGACATCGTATAAGTCAAATAATTGGTAAGCCTTACCGGGCTGGGCGAATCGGCCAGCGAAAGAACCAGGTTGGCGGTCGGGGCCACCACCGCCACAATGGCCGAGGCGATGTCATCATCGGGATTCAAATCAGAGGTGCTGGTCGTCACCTTCGCGGTATTGGTAAACACGCCGGTATTGGTAGCCCGCACGGTAAGCACGCTGACGGCCCAGGTGTTGGTTTCCAGCCAGGGCACGGACCAGGCAACCAGCCCGACATGGTTGGTGAGGCTGCCCGCTGATTGAGAACCGCTCACGAACTGGATCCCGGCAGGCAGGAGATTGGTGACCACAATGTTGGTGGCGCGCGCGGGGCCGTAATTGGTAAGCGCCAGGGTAAGGGTAAAGTTGTTGTTGACGATGTTGGTAAGCGGAGAAGCCGCCATGGCCAAGCCAACATCGGCGGCGGCCGGGACGACGCCCGCCGTAATCAAACTGAGAGACCAGCCGTTGGAAATGACGCCCTCCCCGCCGAGGCCGTCATCAATCACGTATAACGACCAGGTGCCATTGGGATCCTTGCCATTAAAGACCGACAGGTTGGTATGGTAAGGGGGAGGCGGCGTCAGGGCGGGCGGGAAAGGCGGTGTTGCCAACGCATAGGAGGTGGGGCGGTTGGTGCCTGAGATCATTGGCCCGGACTTGCCGTTGGTCAGGCTGTTGGCAGCGGCGTCATCGAAAGTCAGCGTGACATTGCTCACCGGATAACTGCCGCCGCACTTGGCCATAAGGAACGATTTTTGGCCGGTGGGAGACACGAGCAAGGCATCAATGTCACTGGGCCAAGAGTGGCTAAGGTTGGACAGGGTAACGGTGGCCCGGGTTAGCAAACCGGCCAGGCCACTGACGTTAATGGTTGAGGGATACGGCGTGGCACTGGAGTAATCGTTGATGACAATGGCGGCGGAGTTGCCAAAGCGGATCGGAGACTGGCCCAGGACAAAGTTGAACACGACCTGGCCCAAATCGGTGGTCCCGTCCTGGAGTTGGAAAGTCGCGCTGATGGGCTGGCCATTCGTGCCGGCGGCAGTGAACGAATAAGGCCTGAAGGTCGAGGGCCCGCGCGGCACCAGTACCCCGTAATTGTGAACCGCGGGAGAGTTGGAAAAGTTGGCTCGAGGATTGGAAACCCCGTTGGTAGCCAAAAGGGTGGCGACCAGGCTGGCGGTATTGGTGCCAAGCTGGTTTCGCAGGGCAAACAGCAGGGTCACCGTTTCTCCCGGGTCAATGACGCCGTTCGTAGGGCCGCTTTCCCGAATCAGGGATGCCCCGGCATTGACGATCAAGCTGCCGTCGGTTTCGAGAATGGTCAGGGTGGCCGCGTTGGGATTAATGAAGACCGCGTTGCCAACCGGGTTGCTCAACCCCAATTGGACGGTAGTATCGCCGTGCAGTATCCCGTCATTCATAACCGGCACACGGAAAGTTTTGACCGTTTCCCCGCGATTGAAGGTCAGCGTCCCGCTGACGTTGGTATAATTGACGTTAGGAATGGCGCTCAGCGGGGTGGTGGCGTAATCCACAGAAACAATGCTGTTCGTGTAATTACTGCGCAGAACGGTAATGGTGGCGGAGCCGCCGTTCTCGTTCACGCGATAGTCCGAGCTTGAAAAGCTGAGGGCGGCCAGGTCGTCGGTGATGGTGACCGTGGCGGCGGCGGGCGGAATCAACTGTGCCCCGGGGCTGGGATTGAACAGGTTAATGCTGAAAGTCCGGTCCCCTTCCGGTTGGCGGTGATTGAAAATCGGCACGGTAAACGATCGCGCCGAGACATTATTGCTAAAAGTCAACAACCCGCTGGTGGCGCCATAATCCACGCCGGCAATAGCCGTATCGTTGGCATTGGTGGCGGTGGCGTAGTTGACCGAAACGGTGCCGGTGTTCGCGTTGGAACGAACCACGGTGACCAGCAGGTTGCTGCCGCTCTTGAGCACACCATAGCTGGCGGTAGTCACAGTAGAAAAATCAGCGTTGGTGACAACCAGCCGGTTGGTAGTGCCGAAAGTAAACCCGGTATCCACATCGAGGACGTTGACCACGGTCGAACTGTAGTTGAAAAGCTGGGCCGGAGCCGACGGATCTCGGAGGTTCACCATGAACTGCAGGTCGCCCGTGACCCTGGGATCACGCAAGATTCGCACGGCAAGGGACTTGGCGGTCTCGCCGGGATTGAAGGTGAGCGTGCCGTTGCTGACCCCCACATAATTCGTGCCCGCCAAAGCGGTCAGGTTGGTCGTGGCATAATGAACGGTGGTTGTCAGGTTGGTGCCGTTTTGCCGCAAGACCGACAGTGACACCGTGCCGGCGGTTTCCGAAACGGCGTGAATCGGTGCTCCGAAGCTGATTCCTACATCATCATCCACAATTGTCACCGGCACCGTCGTGGGCCCGGATAAAACCGCCCCGCCTGTGGCATTGGTAAGCACGACGAAAAACGTCTGATTTAACTCCACGCTGGCATTGTTAATGATCGGCACGGCAATGGTTTTGCGGGTTTCGCCATCGGCAAAGACCAGCGCGCTGTTCGTCGCCACATATTTTACCCCGGCCAGCGCGGTTCCGTCGCGGGTGTAGTAATCAACAGTCACCGACCCGGCGGAACCGCCAGTGCGAAGAACGTCAAGGTAGGCAAAGGCGTCTCCTTCGCCAGCCCCATAGCTGGCCGAACTAAACGCGAGGGTCCCCGGGGAGGTGCTGGTTTCCAGGATAGTCAGCGTAGCAGCAGACGGGGTGGACAGCAGGCTATTGGTTGGACTGGTCAGCACCATTGTCACCGTCTGGTTGCTCAAAACCTGCGTATCGTTAATGATGGGAATGAAGACATTTTGAACCTGCTGGCCGGGAGCGAAAACGACATTGGTCGCCACCGGAAGGTATCGGCCATAAGGCTGCGCGGTGCCATCCATCGTGGTCATGAAATCCACCTGCGCGGCGCCCACGGCACTACCGAAGCGCTCGATGGTTATCGTCGCCCGGCCTTCCTGGACATTCTTGGCCACGGTGTAGGAAGGAGATGAGAAGCGCACGGCATTATCCACGTTGCTGACCCAAAGGGTGGCAATGGGCTGATTGCCAAGCCCGGCAAGGCCCAGCGGGTCTATGCTGGTCAACTGCAAGCTCACGGCCAAGTCAGGCGTGACCTGGAAATCCCGCAGGATGGGGACAAGGAAGGTCGCGAAGGTTTCTCCGGGAGGGAACGTGTTTGTAAACAAGCCGCTTTTATAATTAATATCGTTTACCGCTCCGTTGGGCGGAGGACCGTCGGTCGCCGCCACCGTAACATAAACATTGGTCCCGTTAATCGGCGCGCTGGTGCCGCCGCGCCGCCGCACGGTGATGGTGGCGTTCGGAGCGGTCTCATCAACGCCGTAGATTGCGGAGGTAAACTCAAAGGTGCCCGAACCGCTGATGGAGCGCCCATAGATGCGCGCCAGGCAAGCTGCGCTCGCGTTGTCGTAGGTGGTAAAGCCGCCTCCCAGGACAATTGCATCATCGGGCTGAACGGCAATCGCAGCGACAAAATTGTTGCATCCGGCGCCAAAGTTGATGGTGGGATCCACGGAGCCATCCGAGTTGAGGCGCGTGACCCGGGAACGAGCAACATCGCCGCAGCGGGTAAAGGCGCCACCGAGCAGAATACGGTTATCAGGTTGGAGGGCAATGGCATAAACCGCGTCATTTGCTCCAGCTCCGGTATTAAAACTGGCGTCGAGCGAACCGTCGGAATTAAGCCGGGCAATACGATTTTGCGGAGCGTCCTCGACGCTGGTGAAGAGACCGCCAACCAGGATGCGCCCATCGCGCTGAACTGCCAGCGCGCGAACGGAACTGTTGGCGCCAATGCCAGAATTGCTAAAGCTGGCATCCAGCGAACCATCGGGATTGAGCCGGGCAATATGGTTGCGCGGCTCGCCGTTAACCGAGCGGAAATCCCCGCCAATGATTATTTTGCGATCAGGCTGAACGGCGATGGCCCAAACCGGCCCGTCCAAACCGCCGGCGCCCGCCGCCACCTTGAAAGCCAGATCTACCGACCCGTTGTCATTGAACTGCGCCAGGTAGCGCCGGGGCGCGCCATTCGCCAGCGTAAAATTGCCGCCCACCAGTATCTTGCGTTCCGAGCGACTGTCATCAGTAAACGTCTCGGCGATGGCATAAGCACTGTCGTTGAGGGCGGAGCCTGGATCGAACTGCCAATCGAGCGTGCCATCCAGATTCAGGCGCGCAAAGCGGCTGCGGTTGATGCCATCGTAACTGAGGAAATCTCCCCCGATCAGCATGCGTCCATCCGTCTGAAGCGCCAGGGCGCGGACTGTGTTATCGGCGCCGCCCGGCTTGGAAGCGAAAGTAAAATCGAGCGTGCCATCGGCGTTGAGGCGGGCAACGCGGTGGCGCGTGATATAATTTGCCAGCGTGAAGCTGCCGGCCGCAACGATGGCACCGTTAGGCTGCAAAGCCACGGCATGAACGGCCCCATTGAAGAGCGGGTGAAAATTGGGATCCATCCCGCCGGGCGGCAGATTGAACGTCTCATCATCAATGAGAGAGAGCGAGGCGGTTGCGGGAGAACTCAGGATTCCCGGCGGCACTGGATTGGTCAACTGCAGCAAAACAGCGCGATCCGGGGCATCGACAATGGCGTTATCAAGCAGTTGAACCGTAAACACCTTGCTGAGTTCTCCCGGGCCAAAGGCAAGCGTCCCGTTGGTCGGGAGGAAATCTATGCCCGGGGTAGCATTGATGCCAGTCGAGGCGTTAAACGTGGCAATAACAGTACCAACGCTGCCCCCCTGGCGCACGACGGGAATAATGGCGAAGCCCCCGTTCTCGTTCTGGGAGTAATGTGGGCTGCTAAAAGATAGCGATCCAAGGCTGTCCACATTCAGAATGGATAAAACGGCATTGCTGACCGGGCCCAAAGCGGTGTAATTGGTCATGCCATTCAAAACTGGCGTGGAGAGCGTGAGCCCCACGGTGAGGTTCGAGGTAATTTGGTTGTCGTGCAGCACCGGGACCGTAAATGACTTGGGGGCACTGTCGCCGTTGGCCCAGGTCAAAAGCACGTTGGTTACCGGCAAATAATTAACATTGGGCACGGCGGGGGTATTGGTGGCACTAGCCAGGGTGTTAGTGGTGGAGCAAAGCACCGTCATGGTTCCCTGGCTGCCGCCGGTGCGGGTCACCGTAATAACGGCGTTACCCGCCGTTTCGTTCGTCATAAAGGCAACCGAGCTGAAGTTCAGACGGCCTTGTGGAAAATCGCCGTCAATAATGGTCAGCCAGGCATTGGTAATGCCGCCCAAAGCTGTGCCGCTGGCGGGGTTTTGAGCTGCGATATTGGTAATTACGAGTAGCAAGGCCAAATCCGGATTGATCTGCCCATCCTGCCTGATATTCACCTCAAAGGTCCGGCTGGTAATGCCCGGATAGAAGGTCAGGGTGCCATTCGTGGCATAGTAATTGCCGTTGGGAGTTGGGCTATTGGTGCTGGCGCGGGCAAAGCCAACGCCCGGGGGCGGGGAGCCAACAAGGTTTTGCGTCAAGTACTTCAAAGTCACCGTGCCGCCGGTGCCATTAGTCCGAACAACCAAAATGGAGACTCGCCCGGCAGTTTCACTCACCGTGTAGTTGGTGGTGATAAAAGAAAAGGTGCCGGGCGGATTTTCGTTATCGAGCAGCAGGGAAGTCGTGCTGGGCTGCGGCCCCAGCGCAGTAGCCAATGGCATATTGGCGCCTCCCAGGAAAAACGTGTCGAGCTGCCAGGGAATCGTCAGGTTAAGACCAAAGGTGCGGTTGCCGTCTTTGATCGCGTTATCATGAATGTCCACCCGGGCATTGTTAAAGGGACCCGGCTGCTGGATTTCCGGCAGGACCGAGCGCGGGTCGGGGTAATTGCGCCACCAAATGCCATCGCTCAACATTCGGGTATCCGGGCCCCCGGGCGGCCCCCAGGTCGAGCCGTAAACCGAAAGGCCATAGGATAACGGGTTGTATGTGTAGTCTTTGCCATAGACCGCAGCCCCGGCTCCAACCGGGAATGGATCGGGCGAAAACCGGGTCCCAACGCTGCCCAAGGTGCCATTCGTACGCGTGAGGGTAACCCACAGAAAGCTGCCATTCTCATTGACTGAATATGTCGGGTGAGTCAGGGTCAGGTTGCCCGGCCCGACCGTTTCCCCGCCCACCAGCAAGGCCAAATTCTCGCGAGTATCATACGATCGGCGGTTAGTGCCTCCCCCGCCAACCCGGTTGAAGCTGCCCGCAATAAGAACATCCTGCCGGGCAATGCCATAAACCTCCACGTCTTCCAGGCCAAGGGCATACACGAAGCTACGCGGATAACGGTCTGGATTAAACCAGGGGCCCGTTAAACCCGCGAACTGGTTATAAGCCGTATCCAGAAAACTGGTGTCCACGGTGCCATCAGGGAAAAGCCGGACCAGCCCAACCCGGCGCGTTTGGTTGAAAGTGGTAAACATGCCCCCGGCGTATATCGCGGAGTTGGTCGGCGAGACCAAAATAGAATAAACAACATCATTGGCGCCAGCACCGGGATTAAAAGCCGGATCCAGTTGCCCATCCGGCAACAGTCGCGTCAGGCCATGATGGGAGGCCGTATGGAACTGTGTAAAAGCTCCGCCTACAAGGATGTTGCCATCATTCTGGACCCATAACGTATAAACCGTATCGTTGGCGCCAAGGCCGGGGTCAAAATCAGCATCCACCGAGCCGTCGGCATTAAGCCGGGCAATCCCGGGGCGCAAAAGACCGCCCACCAGGTTAAAATCACCGCCAATAATCACCTTTCCATCGGTTAGCGGCGCAACGGCCCACACGGTGCCATTGATCCCAAGGCTGGACGTATCAAAAGCAAGGTCAAGGTTTCCCGAGGAATCAAGACGAGCCACCCGCGAACTCGGGTAGTTATTGAAGCTGTTAAACTCACCCCCAATGATCACGCTATCATTGGTGCTGATCGCCAACGACCAAACGGTGCCATCGGCACCCGCCCCGGGATTGAAAGTCGTATCTACGGCGCCAGACGGCGTCAGGCGCGCCACATGGTAGCGATTGAAGCCATTGACCGCGAGAAAATCTCCCCCTATGAGAATGTAGCCATCGGGCTGCAATGCCAGGGTCGTGACCAGGCCATCCGCGCCGTTGCCCGGATCAAAGGTCCGATCCAGCGTGCCGTTGGGGTTGACGCGCGCAATTCGGTTGCGGAGGAACGCGTTATAAGTCGTAAAAGCCCCGCCGATCAGGATGCGCTGATCGGGCTGAACCGCCATGGCAAAAATGGCGGCATCAGTGCCCGGAACCGGGTTATTGGGAGGTTCTGTGTGCGCGTTGAAACCGGCCTCCAAAGCGCCGGCGGGTTGATCATGGTAGTCAAAAAGAATCGTAACGGTACACTTGTTGATTTCGCCCATGCGGCAATTCTGGGCGTCGATATTCGTAAGTTCGATTAGGAAGTCCTCATTAAACTCGACCAGGCTATCGTCATTGATGGGGATCAAGATTTCCTTGGGAAGGAAATCATAGCTGCCCCAGGAAACTGTGCCTGAACTGGGCGGGCCAAAATCGGCAGGCCCAACTCCTGGAGCGGGGGTGCTGGGCGGATCGGGCGTGGCATAATCGGACTCGGGCGACAAGTCAAACAGGTTGTTGCGAAGATCGCCCAGGCTGTACGCGCTATTGATGCCCCACTTAATGCTGCATGTTGTATTAGGATCGGCCGTCCCGGAGCGCGTAAGCCAGACATGCACATACCCATCGCCGTCCCCCGCATATTCAGTCGTCACCTGGCGCCGCACTTCGAAGTTGATGATGTTATTCGTAAACGCTTCCACATCCGGCCCGGGATCGCCCGCGCCGCGGGGGATATTGACGTCGAGCATGCGGCCGACGCTGGTATCCTGACCGGTAAGAATTGCCGGGGGGGCTAGAATATTTGTGTTTTCGAGATCATGAAACCGCACGGAAACGATCTGCACGTTAAAGTGATAATTAGGGTTAAAGGGCGCCGATACCGGAGCTTCGGGGTCTTCGGGATCGCCGGGATCGCCAGCGAATTCAGCATCTATAATCGGCACCCGGAACGTTCGCAAGGTTTCATAATCATCGAAGATCAAGGTCTGCTGCCCCGGAATATAGTCCACTCCTTCGGTGGCCGGCATATTCTGTCCTGTATAGTTTGTGGTGACGACATCCACCAATACCCGCCCCGAGCAGCCAAAAGTGCGGCCGACCGCGAACTGAATGCCGCCCTCGGTTTTGCCGGCTTCAACCTGCGGTTTGGTAAAGTAGAAAAGCCCGCCAAAATCATACCCCCAGGTTAGCTGAATCTCGCCGCCTCCACCATTGCTATCCACGACTACATAATACGCAGTGCCCAGCTTCGCCGGGAAACGAACGGCACTGGGACCGGCTTCTGCGTAGGGGCCATTGGGCCCCCGCAAGGGACGTTCAAATGGATCCTGCCGGAGATCGAAGTCATCGCTGGCAGCAACAGGAAACAGCGAGCTGTTAACTGCTATGTTCGTATTGGGCGGAATGCTATACACCGCCAACCGCGTATCAATGGCACTGCCAAAGGTATGAATCGTCAGGGTGCCATCTTGAATCGGAATAAGCTTGTACCAAACTGAATTGGCGGCGGCGGCACCGGCATGCTCAGGTTCATCCGTTTCAGCCGTGGCCTCTTCCGTGTTGCCACTTACCGTCCCCCAGATTCCCGAAATGACGGTGGCATTGGCAAAGTCATCGTTTTCGGGTGCATCACCAAAGACTGATGAGGCCAAACCAAGCCCGGTCAGCAACCCGAGCAGCCCCCTGGCAAGCCGGTTGAACACTGCGGCATTCATTCGTAATCTTCGCATAACATTTCGTTGCGTTTGGGCGCGCAAAAACTCATTCCTGCGCTCCCATAAATCCCGGTCCTAACTTGATCCGACGGCACCCGCAACCTCTGCGCCGGTTACGGCATCGCGGCGTCCACGCGCACACGATAGAACCGGCTGCTGTTGAGGGCCGACGGTTGGACGATTTGCTGGCGCCCGCCGGCGGAACCGAGCACAAAATTGGTCAAGAGCTGCCACTGGGCAGTCTGGAGCGTCGGCTTGTAGAATACCCAATTGGTCGAATATGGAATACTGTTCCAGGAGAGCACCACCGCCGGCTGGGGCAAATACGCCCGCGCGGCAGTCAGCCCCACCTGGGACGGCACAAATACCGGCGTGGGATCCTGGCAGTTAAGAATGCCATCGCCATCGGAATCCAGGTTGCAGCTTTGAACCAGGGCCTGGTTCAGCCGGTTGGTCGTGCCATCGGGATAAACCACGTTGGTGGAGCTGTAGGTGCCCGCATAAGAAGGAACCCAGTTCAAACCGCCGCCATTCTTGCCGTTCAGTTTCTCGGCCCAGGAAACGCCATTGATAATCAGTTGGGCGTAATAAATCTTCATGCCCGGCTGGAACAGGAGATTTGCCACGTTGCCGCTGCCGTCCAGTTTAGTCATGTGATTCCGGAGTTCAAGACAATCCACATAAAGCGCATTGGATCCCGTAACGGGCGTGAACTCGAACCGGGTGGTGTTGGTGAGGCCATCAAGGATCAGCCGCCCGAGCGCGCCATTATTGGAAAATCCCGCCGCCACCGGCCCGCGGTCCAATCCTGCCCAGGAGTTGGGAACCTTGGCCCCGGGAAGCCCGGTATTGGTAACGGTGGTGGCCAGGAGACCGCCCCGGGCGGGACGGGTAAGCAGGTTGATCCCGTAACCCACATTCCAAATGTTCGGATGAGTGACAAAATCCGCCCCGTCCGTCAAACTGCCGTCATCCAGGCTATTCGTGATGGAAAGTGTGAGGGTATTCCCGGCTTGCAACACATGATTGCTCACCAACAGGCTGTCGGCATCAATGCGAATGGTGCCCGCCGCACCTGTCGCCAGGAACGCGCCATTGGTGAGCACCGCAGTCCGTGCCTGCCGCAACTGAAGGGTGCCGCCGGTGGCCAGGAAGGTACCACTATTCAAGAAGTTGGTGGCAAAGATGAAACTGCCAAAATTGGTAATGCCGCCGGTGTTGACAAAAACGGCGTATGGGTTGGTGGAACTGTCCGGTCCGGTGTAGGGAGAGTTTTGTGACCCGCCAAACACGATGAGATTTTGCGCCCGAATGCCGCCATGATTGGTGAGATACTGCAACCGCGGTGTCGCCGACGGCCACAGCACCGCTGGATTAAGATAGTTCAGGATGCCGGCCGGGGTGGGCCCGCCGGGCGCGTTGGTCGCCAGGGTCAACCGCCGCGTATTAAGCCACAGATTGGAGGTGACGTTAAAGACATCGCTAATAACGATATGGTCATCGCGCGTCGCGGCGTTGGTGGCGCTCAGGCTAAGAGTTTGCACCAGCAGCGGCGAAGAAGGTTCGAGTTGGGTGTCCACGAAGAGCACGTGGTACCGATTGGTGATATTATCTATGATGTTGGTCCAGCGCGCGCTAAACAGCTCGCAGATGCCAATCGGGCGGGGCAGGTAGGGCGCCAGCACGTTGGTGATGTTCAGGAAGCCGTTGGTACTGCGCAGATAAAGATCGGCAAATGGTGCCGAGATCTCCGCGCCGGCACTGCCTCCGAAGTGGTTGGTGGCTTTCAGCAGCAGATAGTTGACGCTGCTGATGTGGGCGTTGGTGAGGACAAGGTATTTGTCGGCCGTCAACTCGATGCGCCCGGGCAGGTTGGTGACGTTCTGGCCGGCCACCTCGCCCATAATAGTCGAGGCCGGCTGGAAAATGGCCTGATAAGCGGTCCATTCGTTAGTCACGTTACGCTGGGGAGTGAGGAACGTGCCGGGCGGGATCACCGTGGAAACCGCCGGCACACCCAGCGGAAATTGGCTGCCCTGGTAGAAGTTGTAGTTCCTGGGGATATAGGTGGGACGATTATAGCCGACACCGGCATAGCCATTCAAGAGAAGCTGGAAGTTGTGATCGGATAGGAAAGTATCTTCAAGGTAAAGATAGTTGGTGATAACGTCTACGAAGTTGGTAGAGACCCAGGACCACTCGATAATATCAGGGCCGAGTTGATAGGGGTCACCGCTGAATGCGGGGAAATAGACGTTGGCGGTTATGGCGGGATTCGTATTGCTGAGAAAGACGGCACGGACGGTGCGATTGGAGCCGGATTGATCAACAACGTCCAGGAGGTACGGATTAAAGGTGCCGCCCCCCAACTGCTGTTCGATGACCGCGTAATTGCGATTGGTGACGATGTGAGGTTGGGTGTATGGCGGGACTCCTTCGTAATAAAAAGTCGGATTAATATTAACCTCGGGTTCGCTTATTCCCCAATAACCGTCAAAAAATCCGCCCCGGTAGAATAAAATCTCACCCTCGCCGAAACCAATGAAGCCAAAATTCTCCATTGTCAAATTCCCGTAACTGAGGTCAATCCGATCGCCCTTGAGGGTGAGCAGGCTGTTGAAGCCCATGTTGATCGTGCCCGAGCTGACAATGTTGGTGGCATTAACCTTGCATTTAACCCCCTCCCCCGATCCCAGCAGGTTAAAGAGAAAACCTCCAATAATGAAAACATTGGAGGTGCCCAGGGTGCCGCAGTCAATGGTTCCGTAGTTATAAAGACTGGCAGCCCGCTGCCCGGAGCCGGATAGGGGAAAAGTTTCGATATTGAACCCGGTATTGCAGCTCATGTGAGCGCCGAAATCGTTGATGAAGTTGACGGTTTCCGACCACCCACGATACGGCGGCGCCGTGACCGGCAGCGCCCCCATGTTGAAATTGGTGAAGTTGATCCGGAACTCGGCATGGTTGATGAAGGTGGACGCAACAATGTTCGGCGGAATTTCCGGAGGACACTGGACGACGGTCCAATTCTCGTAGGTCTGGCTCCAGGCCGCCGACGTCAGCGCCAATGCCACCAGACCCAAAATTGACTTCTGCTTCATAAAGAATCGCTCCGACAGGGCGCCCCGGCCGATCCCGTGGTCATGGAGACGCTGCCACATTGATAACATAACTCTGTTGAACGGTGCGGCCTGCGGCGTCCCTGGCCACAACGATAAAATTAAAGAACCCCATCTGCCCGGGTGTACCGGAAATGTGCCCGCCCGACGAAAGCGTCAATCCTGGCGGCAGAGCGGGTGAACCCGCTGCCAGCGACCAGGTAATGGGAGTTTGCCAGTTGGGCGTGGCCGCGCTGGTGTATAACTGGGCGCTGTACGCGCTACCCGTGACGGCATCCGGCAGATACGGCGGGGAAACCTGGACCAGCACCTGGTTTTCGAGGCTGGCCAGGCTGGTGCCGCTGGGATAGATGATCGGCGCATTAGTGCTCGCGTCAAAAGAAGCCCAGGTGAAATTAAGCAGCGCCCCAAACTCATCCACGAAAAGCGGATAGGTGCCATTAAGGTAAATTGGCCCGACCTTGTTAAACTGGAAAGAAACCGGCCCGCGAATAACCCCCGGCCCCGCCAAGCCCGGCTGCGCACCCGTGAGGTCAAAGCTGGGAGTGGAGCGCGTCACCGTCGGAATGGATGGCATGCTCCCGGCCAGATCCGCAGCGGTGAATAATATGTCGGGCGCGGTGACCACGCGCCGGACCTGTTGGGGAATGAGAATGGTTCGGTTGGTGCCGCCGACCAATTCATTGGTCACGAGGGTTAAAGTGTAATTATTGGTGATGGGACTGTAGAACTGCCCGATTAAAGAATCATAATCCCGCCGGATAAAGGTCACCTTCTCGATTCCCTGCCGAAGCCCGATGCTGTTGGACAAACACACCACCGGATTGATTTGGAAGACGTCGTGGATGAAGCGCTCAATGACCACCTGGTTGAAAGTGTTGGTATTGCCAGCGGGCGTATTGGTGTCGCCCGTGGGCGTGTTGGTGGCCGACAGCAGCGCATTGGTGTAGTAATTGGTCAGCGTGGCCTGCCATTGGGCAATGGAAACGCCGCACATATTGGTCGGCAAAATAAAGTATTGCCCCGACACTATATTGGTAGGGAAGACAACGCGGTGAGTATTGGTCACCAAAGGACTGCCCGCGGGGCTCCAGGGAGCATTCGTGATGGCGGTGGTTTCAATCGCCAGCCAAACCGTATTGGTATGGTCGGCGATTTCGGGCAACGGGACGACGGTCCAGGTGTTGTTAATCTTTTTCACCGTCGCCAAGTTGTTAAAAGTATGATGATACCAGGTCTGGACGGTGAGCGTACGATTGGTCGCAAACTCCAGATGCTGCGGAGTACCGACTGGATCGAACGGGTAGTTGGTAAAGTACGCGGTAATATTGGTCACATATACATTGGTGAAGATCGGAATCGAGGAAGCAATGCTCAGGCCGGGGAAAAGCGCCTGCAATGTGGCCGCGTCGTTGGTTATCGCCTGGGAAGCCAGGAACGTGAGGTTCGACATGAACAACAGGTTCGTCAGGCTGGTATCCACCACGTAAGTGACGGCGTTGGTTCCGCTTCCTTCGAGATTGATGTTATTGGTGCGGTAGAGATGGCGCAGCCCGCCCATGTCATCCCGGGTCAGCCCGGTATGAAACCAGCCATAAAAGGTCTCGTCGGGCAACGTAAGTTTGGGCGTCGCCAGCGCGCTGTACCTGGCCGAAGCGTCGGCATGTGGATCCACCAAAAACTCGACGGCGTCACCGAAATCATACGGGGTGCAGATTTGCTGGATACCGTAGGTAAACAAGGTGCCGTTGACATAGCGCGTCGGTTCCCCCGTCACCGGATCGAAATTGCGCTGCACCACAGCGAAATCAAACTGAGGGCAGGCCAGCGAGGGCGGCAGAACCCGGGCGCGAATACACCATGTCCAGCGCTCCGGATCAATCAACCCCAACCGCTCGATGAGCAACTCCATGATCGTGGACTTCAAATCGTAAAGGTGCAGGGCTGCGGCCGTGTAATTGATGCGGCTGGCTTCGAGCGGAAACTGGTTGAGGTCCGCATCGGAAGCATTGGGCAGGTTGTTGAAAACCGCCACCGCGGCATCCACCGCCGCCACCCCTTCCGCGCCGAAATAGTCGAGGAAGCTCTGGTCACAGGCATAATATAACACCTTGTTGTTCCAGCGGAATTCCTCCCCCCAGTTCTGCGGATGCCAGGCAAAGTCATTGCCATGGATCACCCAACCGCTGCTTGGGTAGGTTATGTAATGGAACTTCTGATACCCCATTGTGATGTCCTGCCACGATTCGCCCGGCCCCAGCATCGAGAAGGCAGCCGCCGACGGCGCGACGAGCGCCAGGCCCAGCCCGAACATCCAGCCCGCCCACTGTCTTATATTAAAAAAACGCGACATATCAGAAGCTCCATTAGCGCACGCGCAACACCCGGTAGTAACCAGCCGCCGAGCCGCCAACATACATGGAATCCGTCGTGCCCGGGGCGAAGCGGACGCCCCCGAGGTTGGCCCACTGCTTGAGATTGGACGATGCCTGCACCTGATAGATCAAGCCCGGCTGGGTGTTCCAGTCCAGGAACGGTCCCTGCGGCGTGGGGTGGAGCTTGACGCGCAGGACGCTGGCCGCATTGATGGGAGAAGTGCCGGCCAGAAACTCCTCAAGGTTGGAAGCGCCATCCCCGTCGGTATCGGCATTCGGCGGATACAGCAAAAGCCAGCTATAAAGGTCGGAGCCAAAATAATAAACCATCCACTCATACGGAATGCCGCCCCAGGTGAGCGTGCCGTAAGTAGTGTTGGTCGTCGCACCGGAAATGGGCGAGGCGCGGCCGTCGGTCAGGATGTAAGCCAGGCGGAAGGAATGGGTGGAATTGGGCGCCAGGCCGGTCATGGTCCACCAGGCGTTGGTAACCACCGCCGTCGGCGTCGCCGCCCCGTCGGCATAGACCTCGTAAGCGGCCACTGTGAGCCCCGCCAGGGGCGGCCAAGTCACGCTCAGGGCATTCGAGCTCAAAACGGTCACAAACGGCGGGTCCGGCGCCGCCAGCGACTGAACCTGGCGGGCATAGCGTTGGGCGTAAAGGTCGAAGCCCGAGGCCAGGCCAGTGAAACTGCCCCAAACCACGAGAAACCGGTCGGCCCCGTCAGCCGCCGCCACCGGATGCACCTGCGAGCCGACCGTCGTGGTGTTGACGAGAAATTCATCGCCGGACAGCGTTAAATCGCTGCGCAGGAACCGGCCGACCACGCCCGCGCCCGAGCCATCCTGGCCCAGGCTGGTCCAAACCGCCAGCATTTCGGTGCCGTTCAGCGTCAGCGTCGGCGCATACTGATCCCCAAGGCGTTGCTGGTTCAGGCGAACCGCCGCCCCGGCAGCAGACCCGGTGTGCTGGAAAGCGCGGGCATAAACATCCCAACTGTTGGTCCAAAGGCTGGCCAGGTCTTTCTCGGACCAGGCAACAATAAACCCGCCATTGGGCGCGGCCACGACATGGGGATTGGCGCAGACATTGGTGGAGGAATTGATGGCCAACTCCGCGCTGGCGGGCGAACCGTTCGCATTGAAAATCCGGGCGTAAAGGTCCACGCTGTTCTCGAAGCGCTGCTGCTCGGACACCCAGGCCACGACAAACCGGCCATCGCTCAACGCGGCCACGGACGGCGTGCGCTGGTTATAGCTGGTGAACTGGTTGACCAGCCATTCGCCGCCCACTTTTTGGCCGCTCGGCGTAAGCACCTGCGCATAAACATCCTGCAGGCTGTTGGCGCTAAACTGATTATAGCTGCCCCAGGCAATCACCACGTTGCCATTGGCCAGCGGCGCCATGGCCGGCGCGATTTGGAAGTTGTTCGTAAACGTATTGACCAACACATCGCTGTGGGGCGTCACCCACGTGCCGCCGGACGACAGGAACCGGGCGTAGATATTCTGGGAACCGCGCCGCCCGCCCTGCCAGGCAAACGCCACCCCGCCGCCGCTCAACCGGCAAACCTGGGGAAATTCCTGATCGCCCGCGCTCAACGCATTGACGCGGAAAGGGGAATAGGTCCCGGACAGGCTGCTGTTGAGTTGCAACGCGCTGATCCCCAGGCCGTCGCCGTCCGTGAGGTTGTCCTCCCAAACGAGGTAGCCGCCGGTGCTTCTAAGGCTCAGGCCGGGATGAACCTGGTCGCCGGTTAAAGCCCCGGCGATGGCGTACTCCACCCCGTTGGTCTGGAAGAGGTTGGTCTGGCCCACCACCGCCACGGGCGCGGCAAAGACCAGGAGCGCGCCCGCGACCAGCGACCGGGCAAACAGTGGCAAAGACATACGTTCAAGCATTACAATGACCTCGGGTTTGACGCTCACAGCCGCAGCGGATTAAACAGGCCGGCAGGTCACGGGGGTCAGTTCCTTTCCGCTCCCGCCACCACGGGCGGCTGCGCCGGAAAGCCCGTCTGCGCAAACGGCATTTCTTCGTCCGTATGCAGCCGGTTGCCGGCCGGGTCAATCAGCGTCGGCGTCACAAAGATCAGCAGGTTCTTCTTCCCGGAAGTCTTGGACTCGCTGCGGAAGAGCCGGCCCACCAGCGGCAGATCGCCCAGCACCGGCACCTGGTCCTTGATCGTCGTCACCGTCTCGGAAAGCAGCCCGCCCAGGACCACCGTCTGGCCATCCCACACGTTGACCGTGGAAACCACCTGCCGCACCGTGAAATGCGGCAGCACAGTGGGAACCATGATCAAGCCGCCCGCCAGCGACTGGTTGATCGCCGTGGAAGCGCCCACTTCATTGGGATTGTCGTAGCCCACAAACTCCGTCAGCGTGGGAATCAAAGTCAGGTTAATGGTGTAGCCATCCGACAGCACGCACGGGATTACGTCCAGCACCGGCCCCAGTTCCATCTGCTCGGGAATCGGATAGACCACCGTGGGCTGGGCCTGGTTGACCGTGGTCCCCGTGCCCGTGGACACCCCGGTGGACTGCGCCTGGCTGAAGCTATAGCTGGTAATAATACTCTTCACGTCCGCCGCCTTCATTTGCGCCTGCCGTCCGCTGGTGGTGGTGACCTCGGGCTGCGCCAGCAGCTCGGCTCCCTGCCGCTGCTGCAGCGCCTTGATGACCAGCCGGAATTGCGGGTCGGTCAGGATGCCGGTAAGCGTAAAAAGCGTCGTGGAGGGATTGCGCAAGCCGGAGGTCAGAAGACCATCCGTGGCCGTGGGCGCAATGGTGGTCGGCGGCGAAGCATACGGATTGCCGGGGAACACTCCCAGGGGATTGGCGGGAGTCGGTTGGCCGGTAAAGGACGGGGCGGTGCCGGCTTGCCCGCCGAGCTGGCCGCCATTCATCAGCACGTTCCCCAAAAACCAATCAAAACCCAGGGCCTTGGTGTCACTCTGCGAGATTTCGATAATCTTCGACTTGATATTGATCTGGGGCGGCACGGTATTCAGCACCTGGATGGCCGCTTCGATCATATCCAAATCCTGCAGCGTGGCCCGCGCAATGAGCACCCCCTGCCGATCGTTAAAGAACAGAGCCTTGCCAGGGTTCCGTGAAGGATCCAAGTCCACCCCCAGGCTGGAAAAGAAGTTAATGACCGCGCGCGACACCTCCGACATGTCGTTGGTCCGCGTCAGATAGTTCAAGCCCCCGGCCGTCTCGCCTCCGCCCATCCCGCCGCCGCCCTGCCGTCCTCCCATAACCGTGCCGCCGGCGATGCGCACCCGGGCCATAATCGCGCCCGAGATCTGGTTCTGGTTCTGCCCGCCGGTCATGCCGCCGGTCGCGCCGCCAAAGCCGCCGCCGCCGGTGTTCTGACCCACGTTCATGGACTCGCCAAAGACATAGGACCCCACCCCTTGCAAGCCCTGGTAGAACGTATTCGGGTCCACTTTGAACGTGCGGATATACAAAGGCTCGGGGGTCGCCTCGCGCGGCTTCAACGAGAACACCACGGCGTAGTCCTCGATGGAGTATTTTATCGGCTGATCGGCCACCCGCACGATGGCATCCAGCGCATCCGCCAGCCGGACATCCGTCAGGGCCGGGTTAATCTTAATCGCAATCGAGCTCATATCCACCTGCTCCGGCATGGGCGCCGGAAGAGGATTGCCGTCCGGCCCCAGAACCATCGGCTGGGGGCCGGCGCTGGCATTTTCCCCGGCCTGGTGAATGAGGAAATTGATGCCGCGCTTCTCCGGATCGCGCTTCTTGCACTCGTCGTTCAGGTTGATGATCACCTCTCCCAGCGGCAGGTTGTCATATTTCACGCTGTCGAGCCGGATGCGGTCGAGTTTAATCATGATGGCCTGCCGCCCCTGGCCGGTATGGATCAGGTTGGTCTGGGCGTAAGGATTGGGCACCAGCAGCTTTTCCCGGCTGACCGGGTTGGCCCAGGCCTGTTCCACGGCGCGGATGTCCTCCCGCATCGTCACCTCATGCCGCTTGGCGGAGCGGATATACTTGGCTTCCGATACGAGGTTCAGGTAGTAGAGCGCGGCTTCACTATGCGGGTCTATCCGCAGCGCCTGCTTGAGCTTGGCCTCGGATTCATCCAGCTTGCCCATTTCATACAGCAGCTTCCCGTCATGCACCAGCGTGCTGGCGGTGATCTTTTCCTCGGCCACGGTCGGGACCTGGCTGCGCACTTCCTCACTGGGGATCGTGCCGCGCTGGCCGGCGAGCAGTTTCTCGTTGCCGCGCTTGAATTCCACCGCCGCCGCATGCGTGGGGTCCACCCGCAGCACATCATCCACCTGCGTCCGCGCCTCCCGATAATCGCCGCGCCGCTGGGCCGCCCGCGCCAGTTCCAGCCGCACCGCGGCCAGGCCGGCGACGGTCTGCTCCCGCTCCGCCTCCACCCCGGTGCCAATCTTCTGCACCAGCTCCCAGGAATCATCATACAGCTTGGCGGCGGAAGCCAGCGCCCGGCGCTCCTGCGCCGCCTGCGCCTCCGCCAGCTTCTGGCGCAGCGTAATGCGGTGGGCCTGGCGATAGACCGCTTCGTTAACCGCGGCGTCCTGCGGCGCGAGCTGCGCGAAAGCCCCCGGCGCGGCGGCGGCTAGTAAAATCAATGCGAGCGGCAAAGAGGCTGCTTTAATCATATAATCTCAGTTGCGTTTGGCTAAGGACAAACGGGTTTCAAGGTGCGGCAACGGCACTGTGTTTGATGGTCCATTTCTTCAAATTCGACTTGGCTAACAATACTATTTCGTCCTCCGTGATATCAACGATATTGTATTCCTCGCCGCCGAAAGTCAGCAGCGCGCCCACCCGGCGCGCATTCCAAACCTTGTTCTCCGGGCCGTATTTCAAATCCACCACGTACCCCTCGACGCGCTGAAACGGGTGGTCTTTGCTGATTTCCACGCGCTGGCCGCCGTCGTTTAATTCGAGCGCCACCGTCGCGTTGGCCGGGTTGTTCGGCAGCGGGCGCACCTCGCGCACGGCAAACACCTCGTTCTTGTCGCCCTGCCGGCAATACCGCTGCTTCTTGCGATCCCGCGGGTTGAGCGCCGCTTCATTCTCGATCCCAATCCGGCAGCGCAATCCCGAATCGGTCATCGTCACCTCATCCAGCGCCAGCTTCAGGTAAAGGGGCGTCTGCCGGGTCACCACCACCGCGTTCGGCCCCACACTGCTCGCATCCGCCTTCAGCAGCCGGCCCTCGGGCGTTTTCTGCCACAGCATCGGGTTGAACAGCTTGTTCGGCGCGGAAAAATCCACCGTCGCCGGCACCGCCGCCCGCTTGAGCGCCGCGTCCGCCAGGCTCAAGTCCAGGTTGGTCAGCGGCTGGACGTTGCGCGAAATCAGCCGGGTGCGCATCTCATCGAGTTTCTGCTTTTCCCCGGCTATCTTGAGCGGCAGAAAGGCCACCGCCACCGCCAGGCCCAGCAGCACCACGCCCAGCACGACCTTCTCGTAATGTTTCTTCAGGAAATCCATTTTACTTGGGGGCCAGCAGTTTCACCACCTCCAGCATCAGGGTGACTTTTAATTGCCGCTCATCCAGGGCCGGCGTCGGCCCCCGGCTGACGGGCGCGGCGGCCACCGGCATCGGCGGCACGTAGCGCGGCTGCATCGGGGCGGGGGCGGGAGCCGGTCCCAGCGAACGGCCCGCGCGCCCGTAACGTTCTTCAAAGGACATGGACGGCGGCGCCTCGGCCGCCATCGAAGGCGGCGGCGCGGCGGGCGTCGGCGACGCGGCGGGCGTCGGCACCACCGCCGGCATGGTATACATCACTGGCGCCGCCGGCGTGGCGGGCGCCACCACCGCCGGCGCCGGCTCGACGTTAATCGTCTTCACCTGCAAGCTGTAGGGCGAACTGGCAAAGCCGGCCAGCACCCCGGCCAGCTCCGAGCTGAAACAGTGAAACACCACCTCGTAGGGCGTGAGCACCGCCAGCTCATTCGTCTCGGAATGCTCCGGCAAATAATCCGTCTGCGGCCCCTTGTAATCGTCCTCCGAAATCCGCTCGCGCCGCAGGCTTTCCAGCGAATTGATGTTCGCCTGGAACAGCACCTCGCAAATGGCCTTCACCTCGCCCAACTGCACCGCCAGCAGGTCCGGGCTGCCCGCGGCATAGGCCAGCCGATGCCTTTGCGCCGCAAACGAAAAGCTATACGCCGCGGAACTGCCGCTCTCCCGCCCCGGCAGCGTCACGTTGGCCTTGGTGGCGGCGCGTTGCAGCCCATCAATCGTCCGGCTGAGCGCCGAGCTGAATTCCTGGCTGGTGACGTTCGTCGACTCGGTCGCGGGAATGCGGGGACACGGCTGAAAATGCGCGCGGGCCTTCTGCAAACAGGCCTGCAACTCCGCCTGCTGCTCTTTGGCGGCCTTAATGTTATCCACCTTGTCGGAGCCGGGATGGGGCCTTTGCTCATTCAACCGCTTCAGCTTGTCGTACTGTTCCTCGAGCTTCCCCAGCGTCTCGGCATTCTCCTGTCCTTTGGAATAAAGATACCAGCCGGCCAGCCCCATCAGCACCAGCGCCACGAAGCTCCCCACCAGAAAATACAAATTGCGCTTGATCCAATCCATAACCTAGAGCTTTAACGGGTGCCGAAGCCGGGCGATAATGCTGAAGGTGAACGTGCCCGTCTGCTCATCGTGGGTCACATCACTGGCCGTCCGGGTCGCCTGCGGATCCGGATCAAACAGGGGGCTGTTCTGCAATTCATGCAGCATGGCGTAAGCGATGCCCTTGTCCGCATCCGCCTGCCCCGAAACGTCCTTCACACTCACCGCGCGGAAAGTAAGGTTGAGGGTCGCGACCGCATTGGTATCCGTAACGGCGGCATCTGTCGGCTCCATGCCCTCCCCCGGGGTCGCCGGCGGCTCGGCGGCCACCCCCGCCGGCACCGGCTCGGCGGACACCTGGGGCGCCATCGCCGCCATCTCCAAATGATAGCGCCGCGCGAATTCATCATCTTCGGGCAGCCGTCCCGGCGCCAGCCCGGGCGCCAGGCCCGGCCCCAGACCCGGCTCCGCGTCCCCGGTCGGCCGGGGCGGGGTCATGGTCAACTGCTCGATCCACACGCCCGCCTCGGTGCGCAGCTTGCTCTTGGTCGTCTGCTCCACCCGCATCAGGGCCTGCCGCAATTCGCCAAACACATCCACCCAGTAATACCGGTCCTGAATCCAGCCCACCACCCGGTCCACCTCCGCCCGCGTCTTCTGCATTTCGCCGTAGGCCGACTTGAACTCCCTTTCCTTCTGCTGCAGCGGCGCGACATCCTTTTCCACGTTGGCCAGCACCTCCCGCTTCACGGCGGCCAGTTTGTCAAACAGGAACCCCATCGCCGCCACCACCGCCACCAGGCTGCACACCGTCGCCAGCAAATACGGCTTCTTCTGGTTGAAACTCTGCCAGCGCAGCGTGCTCGCCGGCATCAAATTCAGCTCCACCGGGCAGCGCGCCAGGTTGCGCAGCCCCAGCCCCACCACCTCGCCCAGCGAATGCGCCACCCGCGCCAGTTCCTCGAGGTTGAGCCCCGGATCCAACTGGATGTTGCGCAGCGGGTTGAAATACTCCACCGGCACATTCAGCTTCTCGGCGAAAAACTGCGCCGTATACGGCATCACCGACGCCCCGCCCGACAAAAACAGCCGCTGCGGCGCCGAGCCGCCCTGCTGGCCGCGGTAAAACTGCATGGTCTGGTTGACCTGGATATGCAGCCGCGTCATAAACTGCCGGGCAATCTTGGAGATCGCCGCCTGGTGCGGGTTATCCGGCTCCTCATACGCCCCGCCCAGGCTCACAAACCCCTCGTCAATCTTGAGCTTCTCCGCCGCGTCAAACTTCAGCTTCGCCTCATTGGCAAAATCCTGCGTGATGGAGTTCGCCCCCAGGTTGATGCTGCGCGAGAAAACCTTGCCCTTCTCAAAAAACAGCAGGTTGCTGGTCTTGGCGCCAATATCCAGCAGCATCGTGCAATCCTCCAGGTCGCCATAATTATAGCGAAACGCATTGCACAGCGCCGCCGGCGAAACATCCGTCAACTGCAACTGCAGCCCCGCCGTCTCCGTCACCCGGAACAACCCCTCCACCACGTTCGCCTTGATGGCCACCAGCATCACCTCCAGCTCCCCCCCGGGCGTCGTCCCGAGAATCTGGTAATCCCACACCACCTCGGCCAGCGGAAACGGCACATTCTGCTGCGCCTCATACTGGATCATCTGCGTCACCTTGCCCGCCTCCACCGGCGGCAGCTTGACGAACTTGGAAAACACGTGGAACCCCGGGGCGCTGACATTGATCTTCCGGGCCTTGATCCCCTGCTCGGCCAGGATCTCCTGCAACGCCTTGAGAATCACCGCCTCGCGGGTGCTTTCCTGCGCCCCCTCCGCGCCCAGCGCCTTGAGGCCGTATTGCTTCAGCCGCAACCCGCCCGCCTCGTTGACCTCGAACTCGGCCAGCTTGAGACTGCCCGCGCCAAAATCAACCGTTAAAAATGACTTCGTATTCAGCATTGCTGTCGTGGCTTGATGCCAACAAATCTTTTGCCGCCCGGGTTGGGTTAACCGGCAGGCAGCCAAGGGTGGTTACCGATAACCCCACCCACAGTCAAACAGAAAAAGAAAAAACCCAAGGGCCGTCCAACCCTAAGCCCCTAGCCCGGCCGCGCCGTCTCATGATTAAACCACGCGCCTTACCACAAACCATGCCAAGCCGCTTTTCCCTTGATTTCCGCCCCCTTCCCCAAATCGCGCGTGTGAACTTCACGCAAAAGGCGCGGCTCCCGCGCACCCTCCCGCCGCCCGCCGCGCTCCTCCGCCGCCGGGCTTCCGGCCCGCGCCCGCGCCCGCTTCCCGCCGCTCTCATTCCGCCCCGGCCGGGGGCCCGTGCCCCCGCCGCCGAATGCGCAGTTGCGCTTCCCCCGGCCTCGGATACACTAATCCTCATGATACCAATCACGCGGGCTTTAAGCGCCGAACACCGGATGTTCGAGGCTCTGTTTGACGAAATCGAAGCGTCGTTGAGCCACCTCAAGCATCTGGCTGACATAAAACAACTGGCGCGCCTGGTGGAAGGAATCCTGCGCCAACACGCCCGGGTGGAAGACGATTTGCTGCTGCTGGCCCGCGGCTTTTCCCGCACGGAACTGCGCCGCTTCGAGCAAACCCGCCACGAACACCAGGAAATTGACGGCCGCCTCACCCGCATCCGCGCCGCCCACGCCCTGCCCGAAGCCCGCACCCTGCTCCGGGGCGCCCTGGCCGCCTCCCGCCGGCACTTCAAAAACGAAGAACGCAAAGTCTTCCCCACCGTGGAAAAAGTCATGGACCCCCAGGCCCTGGCCCGGCTGGGCGCCGTCTGGTTCCTGCGCCGCCAGACCCCGGCGCGCTGGTCAATCTGACCCCCGGCGCATTCTGCCGTTGCCTTTTGGCGCGGCTCTGCTAAATACGCCATGTGACCGCGCCCAGCCTGCTGCTCCTGATCCCGGCCTACAATGAGGAGTTGCGCCTCGAACCCGTGCTGCGGGACTACGCGCGTTATTTCCACGACCACTACCGCGGCCGCTTCCAACTGGTCGTCGTGCTCAACGGCTGCACCGACAACACCCTCGGCGTGGTCCAGCGCGTCGCCGCGGATTACCCCGCCGTCTCCGCCCTCGATTTCCCCGAGCCCATCGGCAAAGGCGGCGCCCTGATTGAAGGGCTCAAACTGGCGCCGCTGGCCGACCTCATCGGCTACGTGGACGCCGACGGCGCCACCCCCCCGCGCGCCTTCCACGAACTGGCCCAACACATGGACGGCGTGGACTGCGTCATCGGCTCGCGCTGGCTGCCGGGCGCCGTGCTGCACGTGGAGCAGAGCGGCCGGCGCCGCTTCGCCAGCCGGGCCTTTCACCTCATCGTGCAGATCCTGTTCCGCATGAACCTCCAGGACACCCAATGCGGCGCCAAAGTCATGCGCCGCGAAGCCATCCAGGCCGTCCATTCCTCGCTGTGCATCGCCGACATGGCCTTTGACATCAACCTGCTCTACTCTCTCCATCGCGCCGGCTATCGCATCCGCGAAATCCCCACCGAATGGACCGACCAAATCGGCTCCAAAGTCACCCTGGCGCGCACCTCGCTGGTCATGTTCCTCTCCGCCCTGCGAATCTGGCTCATCTATTCGCCGCGAATCTACCGCCTGCTGCGCCCCCTGCGCCCGCTGGAAGGCTGGGTGTACCGCAAACTCCGCGCCCCCCAACCCCGTCCGGCCTCCCCCGCCCAGTCCCCCCGCTAACCCGGATCAGTTCCGCTTCCACCCCCATTCCGACTCCATTGCGCACGTAAGTCCCTGATTTTACAAGCAAACGGCATCCGTAAAGCTAAAAGCCCCCAGGACGCCCACCCGCTTTTGAAAACCCGCTCTTTGCCAGCCTTTGCTTCATAACTGGCTGTTTCTACGGAACTTAGTAATAATCCTCCCGTTCCCTCTCTTCGTTCCGGCCTTTCCAGGCATCCGCATCCACCATCCAGATACCGTGGATATACCCTGCCTTCAGGCCGTGTACAAGGGGTGTACAAGGGATGCCCATCGGGTGTACCAGCTAAAATCTCATGGACTCCCGGTGGGCATCCCTTGTACACCCCTTGTACACGGCCTGAAGGCAGGGTATGTCTGGGGTAAATCCAAGGTGCGTCTGAGCCGGCTTGGTTTGGATTCCGCCCCCAATTTACCCTTCCCGGCGTGCGTAAATCGTTGATTTTACAGGAGAAAGGCGCTCAAGGTCCGACGGTCAGGCCGTTGGATTCGCTTATCGATGAGGATTACGCCCGAAAATCCGGCACTCCCCCGGGGGCTGGATTCGCTGGTGGCGCGGCCCGGAGGCTGTTTCCCGAACGCCCACGGAGCCTCGCCCATGCTCTGTGCTTTCTGCAGGGCAGCGCCGGGGGCTAATGGCCCAGGGGCGGACTGGCAAGCCGGAGTTCTGCGCTAAATTTCCACCGTTTGGCCGGGGATGGGCGCGGGGTAGCGGCCCTGGGCGTCGGCCTGGACGGGGGCGGGGCTTTGCTCCGTCAGCGCGTCCACGTTGGCGCAGAATTGGAAGTTGGAGGCCATGACTTCGTCCCAGGTGACGATTTTGCCCATGTGAACCGCGGCGCGGCCCATGATGGCGCCAAGGTTGGCCAGCGCCGCGCGGCGGGTTTCGTTGTGCGGTTTGTTTTGCCGGATGGCGCTGAGCAGCACGTCCCATTCGGCTTGCCAGGGGTTGACGGTTTCCCGGGGGGCGCGCCAGGTCAGGTTGGAGCGTTCCGTGCGCTGGTCTTTATAGATGTGGGTGGTGGGGGCGTGGATGTTGCCGGAGAACTGGGCGGCGCACCGGGTGCCGTGGATATAGGTGGCGAAGTCGGTGTAGCAATTGGAGATGCACCGGTTGACGACCTGGGCTTTGGCGCCGTCGGGGAAGGTGAACTCCACGGCGTAGTGGTCGAGGTTCTGGCTGCAATCGGTGCTGCCGGGGATGCGGCCGCCGACGCCGTGGGCGGCGACGGGCCAGGCATCCTTGATCCAGAAGCACTCATCCATCTGGTGAATCATCAGTTCGATGAACAGGCCGCCGCCCGCCCACAGGAACTGGTAGGGGTGGCCGGGGCTGAGCTGCCAGAGCAACTCGTTTTCCCCGCGCGGGAAGGGCGGCATGGCGTAGCTGGAATCCATGCGATAGGCCCGGATGAGCTGGATGTCGCCCAGCGCGCCGTCGCGGATTTGCTGGATGAGCGCCTGCCGGGCCGAGGAATGGCGGCACATCAACCCGGCGGCGATCTTGAGGTTTTTCTTTTCCGCGGCTTCGCCGGCTTTCAGGATGCGCTGGATGCCGCCGGGGTCGGAGGCGAAGTCTTTTTCCATGAACACGTTGACGCCTTTGGCGACGGCGTATTCCAGGTGCGGCGCGCGGAAGGCGGCGTGGGTGGCCAGGATGGCCACGTCGCCGGGGCGCAGGCAGTCAATGGCCTGGCGATACGCGCCAAAGCCCAGGAAGCGCCGCTCCGGCGGCACTTCGATCAAGTCCCTCAAGCTTTCGCTCAGGGATTTATAGGAGTGGTCCAGTTTGTCCCGGCGCAGGTCGGCCATGGCGACCAGTTTGACCGGCCCGCCCGCGCCGGACAGGGCGGCCCGCTTCGTGCCGCCGTCGTCGCCCAGGACCAGGCCGCCGGCGGACATGGCGTTGGCCACCGCGCCGCTGCCCCGGCCGCCGCAGCCGATCAAGGCCAGGCGGATGGTGTCATCCGCGGCGGCGTGAACGTGCGGCAGGGTCAGGCCGGCCAGGGCCGACAGGGCGGCCCAGCGGCCGGTGTCTTTCAGGAACTCGCGTCGGGTCGTGGGGGGATTCAGTTCAGGGCTCATAAATGTTTTGGCTCGAATAGTCACTTTTCCGGTTCCGCCGCCGGGCCGGCGGAAAACGAACCGGCCCGCCATGCTGGCGGGGCAGCGCTCGGGCAACACTACCGCGTCCGCCGGCCCGCGCCAACTCCAAAGATGGCCGCCCGGTAGGGAATTTCCTTACAGGATTTTCCCCCCGCAAAATACAGGATTCACCGGATACCCCTTCTGGCGCGGCGGCCGCATGCTATGGCATAATCATGAATAATCAATCGGCAGCGCGCGCCGCCCGCAAACGGGCGGGACGCCAGATCCGCATTGTGCTGGTGGATGATTCGGCGCCGGCCCGCGCCATGTTGACCCGCCTGCTGGCTCCCTACCTGCAGGTTTGCATTGCGGGGCAGGCGGCCAGCGGAACCGAGGGGCTGGCCCTGGCCGACCGGCTGCAGCCCGACCTCGTCATCACCGATCTGCAAATGCCGGGCGTCAACGGCCTTCAACTGGTCGAGCGGCTCCGGCGGCAGCACCCGGCGATGCGCTCGCTGGTCACCTCGGTTTATGAGAGCACGACCTGCCGCGCCGCCTGCCTGCGGCACGGGGCGGACGCCTTCATCGGCAAACAACGGCTGCCGGAGGAGTTTCCGCCCCTGCTGGCGCGCCTGTTTCCCGAGGCCGCCGAACCGGCAGCCTCACCTTGCCTGGAGTCAATATGAATGCACCGGCCAAACCCATCTCTAGCATGCGCCTCCCGATCCGGGAGGAAATCAGCGCCTGGGAAGTTCCCATCCGCCGCGAGCGGCGGCCGCGGACGGGCTCGGCCTCCCGGGCATGCCCGCCGGGCCGGCTGTTGCCCGGCGATGCTCTCAAACCAATCCCACCATCCCATCCGCCGGCCCCCACGCCGGCTCCCCAAACTCTTTATGTCAAATACTGCACTCTTACATCGCAAACCTCCTTCGGTTAAAACCCTCCCTGAAGTGGGCGCCGGCGCGCCGAACCCCGCGGCGTGCCAGGTCCGGGCGCTGGTTCCCGGCTTTCAAGGCGGCTGGTGTCTGGTACGGCCCATCCCCTACTGCCCGCACGGCTTTGCCTACGGCGACGGCTACCTGTGCCGGCACCCGGAAATCGAACGCATTATTGCGCGCACGCAGGCGCAGCAGTCCGGTCGTGCCGCGGGAAAAACTCCCCCCCGCGCTCCCGCCAAACGTTGAATCGAGTGTCCCGGCCCATGTCATCCTCCCACCCCCCCCTTCCGCCGTCCACGCCGCCGGATCCCGCGCGCGCGGTCGGCGCCGGCGCGCCCATTCCGGCAAAATGCCGGGCGGAGCGGAACCGGTATGGTCCCAACCTGGCGCGATGCCTCGTCCGGCCGGTTCCCCAATGCGCGTTCGGCTTCTATTTCGCCGGCGGCTATTTCTGTCGCCATCCGGAAGTTGATCGAATCATCGCCCGCACCCGGGGAAGCGCATGAGATCATACACCGTCACCCTTGCGTTCGAGGACTACCACAGCCATCGGCAGGTGGCCCTGGTCCTGCGGGGTGATTACTTTGTCGCGGAACGGGTAATCCGGGCCCCCAACCGCCAGACGGCCGTGCGCCTGGCGCTGCAGTGGTTTGCCAAATACTTTAAACACCACGCCGGGCCGCCGGAAAAGGTTCTCACTGTGGACGACCCCGCCGGGGAAGCAGCCTACCGTCCGGGCTTCAACGGCGACGATCTCCGGAACCTGTTTCTTCCGCCGGATGTCCGGGCACGGCTGCTCGCCGAAGCCCGGGGCGAGCTGGTTCATGACGCGGCGTCGGGCCGGCTCCGGTACCGGGACGGCGCGGCCTGCCAGCCGCCACCGGAAGCGCGCGGCCAGGTTCGGGTCATCGCCCCCTGCGTCTGCCAGAATGAGCAGGGAACGCTGTTCTACCGCATTACCGAGCAAACCCAGGCCTCCCGCTCGGGCCAGTTATTGCGCAAGCGCAAGACCCGGCTGATCCGGCTGACGGCCCGGACTTTGGCCGAAGCGGCCAAAGAGATTGAAGACCGCCGGCTGCATGAACTCCACCAGGCGCGCCGCGCGAGCCGGCAACGCTCCCTGGCCGTGCTCCAGAAGCTGGCCGCGGCCCTCGGGCCCGGCCCCGCAACCGCCGCCGCTCCCGGCGCGGGCGATTCCCCGCCGCTGCCGTTCCCCGCGGTACCCCCTCGGCGCGGCCCGGATTCCCAGCCCCCGCCGCCGAATAACAGCCCGCCCCCCGCCGCGGCGGCGTCGCCGCCGGACAAGCCGGGCGTCCTCATTCCGCTCATCCGCCCGCTGGACCCGGATCAGACGCCCTCCGCGCCCGAGCCCACCGCGGCGCGGCGTTAGTTCCCCGGCCGCGGCGGAGGGGATTGCCCGGCGGCGAGAGGCGGAAAGCGGGGCTGCATTTTAGGGGTGTCTTTTTTCTTCCGTTTGTGGCAGCATCCGGGCGATGGAAGTCATTATACAACCGAATAAGGAAGCCGCCGCCGCCCTGGTCGCCCGCATTGTCGCCCACGAACTGCGCGCCAACCCGCACCTGGTTCTGGGGCTGGCCACCGGCCAGACGATGGAATGCCTCTACCGCCACCTGGTGCGCCTGCACCAAACCGAGAACCTGGATTTCTCCCTCTGCCGCACCTTTAACCTGGACGAGTATGTGGGGCTGTTCCCGGCGGACCCGAATTCCTACCGCTACTACATGAATCATCACCTCTTCCGCCATGTGAACGTGGATATTCGGAACACCCATCTGCCCAACGGCCTCGCCACCAACCTCAACGAGGAATGTCTCCGCTATGAGGCGACGATCAAGGGATTCGGCGGCATTGACCTGCAGATCCTGGGCATCGGCAAAGCCGGGCACATCGGCTTCAACGAGCCCCTGTCCGCGCTCCATTCCCGCACCCGCGTCAAGGCCCTCACCCCCACCACGCTCAAACAAAACGCCGGGGCCTTCGGCGGCGAGGATAAGATGCCCCGGCGCGCCATCACCATGGGCGTCGGCACCATCCTCGAATGCCACCGCTGCGTCCTCCTGGCCACGGGCGACAGCAAGGCCCGGGTCATCGCCCAGGCCGTCGAAGGCCCGATCACCAGCATGATTTCCGCCACCGCCCTCCAGTTGCATCCCCGCGCCACCGTGGTGGTGGATGAGGAAGCCGCCAGCGAGCTCCGCGAAAAGGATTACTACCGCTGGATTTTCGACAACGAACCCGAGTGGGAGCACCTGCGCTGAGGCGCCGCGCCGCCCGCCCGCGGGCGCCCGGACCGGTCACGCCGGCCCCGGCGGCGTGTGCCGCACCAGGAGCGGGATGCTCGCCTGCGGCCGTCCGTCCAGGGCGATGTCAATGGCATACAACCCGGGGTGGTCGAACTTCAACTGCTGAATGTTCACGATGAAGTTGCGCGTGCCAAAATGCATATCGTCCGGGAGCGTCACCTCCACCGGGATGGGCGGAAACTGCGCGATGGAGCGGCCGTCGGCGTCCACGAAGTTCACCTGCAACTGGTGCCGCCCCTCGTCCGCGCTGGCAAACGTCACCCGCAGCGCAATCGAGCATTGCGGATGAACCGCCGGGAGCTGCTGCGTGTAGATCGTATCAAACGCCCCCAGCAAATTGAGCTTGCCGTTGTCATCCGTCGCCGCATCGCACAAAACCGCCACTTGAATATTCATCCGGCCCCGATTAAAGCGCACCCCGGCCGCCGGGGCACGCTTTAAATCCGCCGGCGGAGCCTCCACGGCCGCCGCCGCCTCAAACCCCGCCGCCCGGGCGCGCGGCCAGAAACGCCTTCAACTCCGCCGCGGTTTTGCCGCCGAACCCGGGCACCTCCGCAATCTGCTCGACGCTCGCCCGCCGGAGGCGCTGCACGGAGCCGAACTTCTTTAGCAAGGCCGCCTTGCGCCGCTGGCCGATGTGGGGAAACTCATCCAGAAGGCTCTCCGAAATCTTGCGCAGCCGCAGTTGCGCATTGTAGGTGTTGGCGAAACGGTGCGACTCGTCCCGCACGCGCTGCAAAAGCTTCAGCGCGCCGCTTTCCGGCGGCAGCCGGAGCGGCGCGGGCCGGCCGGCCCGGTAAATCTCCTCGAACTCCTTGGCCAGCCCGATCAGCGGAATGTGCCCCAGCCCCAGCTTCTCCAGCTCCGCCCGCGCCGCGCTCAACTGCCCTTTGCCGCCATCAATGAGAATGAGATCCGGGAGCGCGGCGGCGGCGGGGGCGGCGCGGGCCGCGGGCGGCGGGCCGCCGGGGCGGGCGGCGGGCGGGGCGCCGGCGGACAGCCCCTTCAGCACCCGCGTGTAGCGTCGGCGCACCACCTCGGCCACCGAGGCGAAATCATCCTGCCCGGCCACGGTCTTGATCTGGAAACGCCGGTAGTTGGCCCGGTCCGGGCGGCCGTGGCGGAAGCTGACCAGCGCCGCCACCTTAAAGGTGCCGCTGATGTTGGAAATATCAAACCCCTCGATGCGCGGCGGCGGCGCGGGCAGGCCGAGCACCCGCGCCAGCTCGGCCAGGTCCTTCTCCGGATCCAGCGCGCGCGGCAGGCGGTAAGGCACGCGCGGGAAGCGGCTCAGCTTCCGGGTCGTGCTCTGCAAATCCGACAGCAGGTCCCGCAACCGGGCCGCCCGCTCGTATTCCTGCGCCGCCGCCGCCGCCCGCATCTCCGCCGCCAGTTGCTCCTGCATCTCCGCGCACTGGCCCTCGAGGAACTCGCACGCCGCCCGCACCTGCGCCCGGTATTCCGCGGACGACACATTGCCGATGCACGGCGCGGTGCAGTAGCGCAGGTGGGCGTAGAGGCAATGCCGGTAATCCCGCGCGGTGGGGGTGAGCGGGCGGCAGCCGCGCAGGTGATACCGCCGCCGCACCAGCGCCAGCGTGGTGCGCAGCGCGCTCGAGTTCGGGAACGGCCCAAAATAGCGCGCGCCGTCGTCCTGCTTCAGGCGCGTCAGCGTAAACCGCGGGATCGGGTCGTTCAGGTTGACCTTGAGCATCAGGAACTGCTTGTCGTCGCGGAAACTGACGTTGTAGCGCGGGTGAAACTCCTTGATGAGCTTGCCCTCCAGCAGCACCGCCTCCGGATCGCTGCGCACCACGTGCACATCGAAATCGTGAATCGCCTCGACCAGCGCCTTGAACTTCAAATCCCATCCCCGCCGCCGCGCGGGCTGGAAATACTGGCTCACCCGCTTGCGCAAATCCCGCGCCTTGCCCACATAGATGACCGTCCCGAAGCGGTCCCGCATCAGGTAAATGCCCGGCTGGTGGGGCAATGTCCCGAGCTTCTTCCGTATCTGGTCGGTGGCGTTCATGCCGCCAACAGCTTACAACCCGCCGCCCCCGCGCGCGACTCCCAATCGCGCCGCCCGCCGCATTTTCCGTTTCCCATTCCCCCGCCTTCCGCTATCCTGGCCGGCATGACACTGCTGCAACGCGCAATTCAGGATTCCCTCGCCGTCACCCGCGCCCTGGGCGCGCTGGCCAAACCCCTCGACCGGGCGGTGGCCCTGGTGGTGGACTGCCTGTCCCGCGGGCATAAACTGCTGCTGTGCGGCAATGGCGGCAGCGCCACCGACGCCTCCCACGTGGCCACCGAGTTCCTCTGCCGCTTCCGCGAGGACCGCCGCCCCTACCCCGCCCTCTCGCTCACCGTCAACGGCGAGTTCATGACCGCCGTCTGCAACGACTACCACGCCGACGAAATCTTCGCCCGCCAGGTCTGGGGCCTCGGCCAAAAGGGCGACCTCCTCATCGCCTTCACCACCAGCGGCAAATCCCGCAACATCCTGCGCGCGCTCGAAGAGGCCAACCGCAAGAAGATGAAGAGCATCTGCTTCCTGGGCCGCGACGGCGGCTTCACCAAAGGCGTCGCCACGCTCGACCTGCTGGCCCCCGGCGACAATACCGCCCGCATCCAGGAAGCCCACACCCTCCTCTTCCACGTCCTCTGCGAGGCCGCCGACCAGAAGCTCCCCAAGTAGGCCCCGCGCCCGGGAGCGAAACCCCGCCGCCCGGAAGCGGACCCCGGCGCCACGGCCGGGAGTCCGCCCGCCCGGCGCCCCGCGAAACCGGAAGCGCGCGCCCACCCCGCAAGCCCGACGCAAAGGCGGGCGCGCAAATCACCCACCCGGACGGGTTTCCGGAATTAGTGGAACCGGGCCGGGAACTGCTTGGCGATGCCTTCGGTCAGAATATCTGCCAGGTGCAGCATGTGACGCAGGGCTTCTTCAAAACCGCCGAACGACTGGTTGTAATCGCCCTTCAGAATGCTGACCGAATAGGCAATGGTGTGCGTAATGTGCATCTCCAGGGCGCCCTCGGTTTCCTTGGCCGTCCAGTTTTTAGGGTTGGCGGTGGCCAGGAAACTTCCAATCTCCTTGGCGTTGGCGTACCAGTTCTTCACCGCTTTATCCAGCTCGGCCTTGTTATCCTCCTTGGCCGCTTTCAGGACCGGCACGGCCAACTGGATATGCTCCGTTAGCAGCTTGGCCAGTTGGTCGCCGGCGGCTTTCCCGTAGTAAGGCACAATGGCCGCGCCAATGTCTTTTTGGTTTTGCAGCAGGCGATCCAGCTTCGCCCCCAGCCCTTTGGGATCGTTATAGTAGGCATCCACGGTAATCAGCGTCCAATACATGTGGGCGCTCCAAAGCTCTCTCATGGCGCTGTTCAAGGCCTGCACTTTGGGCTGGCGCAGCAGCTTTACCAGGTCTGCGGAGGGGGCATTATTTGTCATCCCCCCGCCATGGTTCATGGGTTGTGCGTTTACGCCGGCAACGGCGCTCGCGAATACAAGGATTGCGATAAGTGTTTTTTTCATGCTTTCAACTATACGTGTTTATTACCTGTTTAGGACGTCTTGTCTCTATTATAAATAATACTATGCACAGTCTCCCCCCGGCAGTCAACTTTTTTTAAGGGGCGAAGGAGGGGGGGGCCACGGAATCCAGCGGTTTGGCCGGGGACAGCCAACCTGGGGGCCGGAATGAAAGCGCCCATCAATCCAAAGCAGCGGCCGCCCCTGAGAGCAACGCTGCCCTGCGGGCGTGCCCGGTGGGCGCGAGATTGCCAAAACCGCCCGCCTTGCCACCTCCTTAACCCAAACGCGGAACGGGGGGCCGGGTGTTGTCGCGCGCCCTGGTTTTTGGGCGGGATGGGGTCAAAGCTGGCGGGGAGATTCCCCCTCCCGGGCGGAGGTTGCCGAAAGGCGGCTGCTTGCGTTGCCCTCATCGTGGGCGGAGTATTCGACTGATTGGGGTGAGTTTGGTTGGAAGTTTAGCCTCAGGCTATTCGCGCAGGGGGAGTGATTGGCGGGATTGGTTCGGGAACGTGTTCAGGGGCGTTGGTTTTATCGTTCAGGAACCGAGGAGGGTGCGGTTGTGGGTTGACGGTGGTTAAGCGCTTCGGAGAGGGGGTCTTGCCGCACAGCAACGGCTTTGGGTTTAGAAAAATCTTTTCGCCCTCCTCTACCGAAACCCAGGCGCCGATAACAAACGACCCGGAGTCCCCCGCCGGAATCAGCCCGTGAGTGCCTTGAGGAAGAAGTTGCGCTGCTTTTCGCTGATCGGCAGGCGAAGGCGTTCCATCACCAGCAGCATGTCCTCCCAAACCCGGCGTTTCTCGTCCAGCGACGTTTTGCGCAGCAGGTAAGCCGGATGGTAGGTGGGCATCAGCGGCGTGCCGCGATACGTATGCCACTGGCCGCGGATTCGGGTGATGCCGGCTGTCCGGCCCAGCAACCCCTCGACCGCGGTCGCCCCCAGCGCGACGATGACCTCCGGCCGGATGATATCAATTTGCTCGTGCAAATAGGGAAGGCAGGTCTGCATCTCCTCCGGGGTGGGCTTGCGATTGCCGGAAGCCTGGCCGGGCGTGTCCGGGCGGCACTTGAGAATATTCCCGATATAGACCGCCTCCCGGGTCAGCCCCATTGTGCGGATGATCTTGGTAAGCAACTCACCCGCCCGCCCAACGAACGGCTCGCCCTGGGCATCTTCATCGGCGCCCGGCGCTTCGCCGACGAACATGAGCCGGGCGTCCAGGGCACCCACGCCAAAAACCACGTTCCGGCGCGCCGCCGCCAGCCGGGGACACTTCACGCAAGCCAGCACGCGCTGGCGCAACCCGGCCATAGCCGCCGCCCGGGCTTCCAAACTCAACGGCGGCGAGGCCGCCAGGGGCGGCGGCGGGGCCGCCGGAGCCGTGGGAAGCGCCGGAGTTGCCGACGGGAACGGGGACGGCACGGATCGGGCCGGGCCGGCGGGAACGGCAACCGGCGGCGGTTCGCGCAGCCGCGCCAGGGTCTCCGGCGCGACCGGGATAAAGCGAACCCCGCGCTCCTGCAGCGCTTCCACATGCTGAATGATCGCGTCTAGCGCCTGATAATACGCCGTGGACATCCCGGCAAATCTAGCCCGAAGGCCGCCCCGGCACGAGGGATTTATTTGAGGCATCCCCAACCGTCTGAAACCCGCTTGACAAGCACGGGAACAGCGATTATATTTCGCCTTGGCGGATAACAACTGATTGTAGCAGGTGCCCGGCGCCAAGACTGGGCCGGGCGGAAATAGTATGAAAACGTCCACGCAGGGCGGCCCTCCATTGGCTACAGGAGGGGTGCGCCCTGCTCACTGGCGGCGAGGGCAAAACCAAAAATCCGCCCGCCCACGCCTCCGTCCATGAACAACCTGAAACCAAACCTCCCATGAAAACAAAACTCCCCTCCCCCGCCCGCGGGGCCTGCGGCACCCGGGCATTCCGCGCCGGCCTCGCCGGCGCATTCCTGATCCTGGCTGTGGCGGCTTCCCTGCCCGCGGCAACGGTGAAACTGCAGCCGGGAATTAATGGCTACGCCGGTGCGGCCGATGCCTAGCTGGACGAGAGCCACAAGTCGGACAACTACGGCGGCTGCTCTTATCTCCGCGTCCAATACAACAGCGGCATGAGTGATTGCACGCTGGTCCAATTCACCCTGCCGTCGCTCAGCTTCCAGAGCCTGACCCGCGCCACACTGGGGCTTTATTACTATAACGACTACAGCATGCAAAAGGATAACGCCCTTGGCATCACCCCTTACCGCATTATCAGCGGCATGTCCTGGTATGAAAACATCTACAACGGCACCTCCGGCCACGGAGTCAACTGGAGGTACCGCGACGACCTGCAGACCCAGCCGTGGACCCTCCAAAATGGGGCCTGGAACGACAAGGTGGACGACGGCAATCCCCCGCGCAAAATCAAGCGGGCGGACGGCACCCCGCCGGATGCCATTGCGCCGCCAGCCTGGGTCACCTGGGAAGTCCAGCGTTCCGTCGCCCAATGGTACGGCGGCCAGCAAAATAACGGCCTGGTGCTGTATCAATCCAGCTTCGGGGGGCCGGGCTCCATCGTCGCCGGGCTGTTTCATGCGCGGGAAAACGGCCTTCCCAGCTACAGTCCCTACCTCGAGATCGCCTACGCGGGGGCGAACCTTTACTGGAGTGGCGCCGCCTCCGCGATCTGGGATAACGTGGCCGGCAATTGGGACGTGGGCGGTTTCCCGGGCGCCTACGGGGACGGTGATTTCGTCACCTTCCGCGATGGCGCCAGCCACCCGGACATCACGATCGCGGTGGGCGGCGTGGCGCCCGGCTCGGTGCTGATCAGCAATACGGCGACCGCCTACCGCTTTTCCGGTGGCAGCCTCGGCGGCGCGGGTCCGCTGGTCAAACAAGGTGCCGGCCCGGCCACGCTGGGGGCCGGCAACAGTTACGGCGGGCTGACGCTGGTCAAGGCGGGCACGCTGATTATCACCGCCCCCAACGCGCTGGGCGCCACGAGCAGCGGCACCGTCGTCAGCAACGGCGCGGCCCTGGCCTTTCAGGGCGGCGTGAACTACAGCAGCGCCGAGCCGGTGACGCTCGCCGGAAACGGTGACGGCGGCGGCGCGCTTTACGCCGTCAGCGGCAACAACCGCTTCTCCGGGCCGATCACCCTGGCGGCGGCGGCGACGATCTCCTGCGCCAGCGGAGAACTGGCGCTGGCGGGAATCAACAGCGCCGGGTTCGGCCTGACCTGCGACGCCGCCGGCACCATCGCGGTCAACGGCCCCATCAGCGGAACGGGCAGTTCCTTAACCAAGAACGGCAGCGGACTATTGCGCCTGTCCGGCGCCGGCGCCAGCCCCTACAGCGGAAACACCGTCATCCACCGCGGCACGCTCGCCCTGGCCGATGCGGCGGCGATCCCCTACAGCCCGGTCATCACGGTGGCGGACGGCGCGTCGCTGGAGGTGTCCATGGTCACGGGCGGGTTCGAGCTGGGCGGCCTTGCCAACCAGACACTCCAGGGCGGCGGCAGCGTGAGCGGCGACGTCACCGTCCAGATGCGGGGCCGTCTTGAACCGGGCGACAGCCTGGGAACCCTTACCTTCCTGGGCAACCTGACCCTGGCGAGCGGCGCGCTCACCGTTTTCGAGCTGACCAACGCGCCGGCCATGAGCGGCGGCACCAACGACCTGATCCGGGTGGGAGGCGACCTGGCGGTGGATAACCAAGTCGTGACGATTCGAGTGCTGGGCGCCGGCCCCTTGCGCGACGGCAGTTATCAGCTCTTCCATTATGCCGGGGCCAAAACCGGCGCCTTCAATCCCACCCCCGTTTTCCTGAGCGGCGCCCCGGCGCCTGGCAGCACGGTGTGGATAGATGAAAGCGTGACCAATCAGATCCGTCTCGAGGTGGTGACGCCCGTGCCCACCGTGACCTCGGTGACGACTCGACCGAATCCCTCGCTGCCGGAGGAGACGGTCACACTTCGGGCCCTCGTCAACGCGCTCAACGCGGAAACGAACGTTACGCCCACCGGCAGCGTCACCTTTACGACCAACGGCGTCCCGCTCGGGCCGCCCGTGCCCCTGGACAATGGCCAGGCGCTCATGGACACCGCCGGCCTGGCGCATGGCCTAACCCCAATCCTGGCCGAATACCCGGGCAACAGCCAATTCCTCGGCAGCACCGGCAGCGTCGTCCACCTCGCCAACACGCCACCCGTTCCCGGCCCGCACATCCTCTACGTGCTCCAGAATGAAAAACAGCTCCTGCCCGTCGCGGCGCTGCTGGCCGAAGACCTGGACCCTGATGGCGACCCCCTGAACCTTGCGGACGTCAGCGCCCTGAGCACCAACGGCGGCCCCGCCGCGCTGGTCGGCACCAGTTCCCTGGCCTGGCTGCCCAAACCCGACTACGTCGGCGGCGACCTGCTCACTTACACCCTGTCCGACCCCTACACCAGCGTCACCGGCGCGATCTGCTTCCACGTGCTGACCGGAGACGACCTGACCAACAGCGTCCTCGATATCAGCAACCTGGGCGGTGGGGTGATGGCCCTCACCGCAACCGGCATCCCGGGCTGGCCCTACGTGGTCCAGTCCGTCCCCAGCCTCACGCTCCCCCTGTCCTGGCAAACCCTCGGCACCAACCTTGCCAACTCGGCGGGCTGGTTTCAGTTCACCGACACGGTCGCGACCAACCTCGAGCGCTACTACCGTGTGTTCACAGCCCCCAACCCGACTGCCTGGCAAATCTACGACGCCGAACTGCTGACCCTGGAAACCACGGGCGCCACCAGCTCCTTTAGTGTCATGCTCCGCGAAAGCCCCTCCCTGCTTTCGCGCGGCGTAACCCTGATTAAACCAAGCGCCACCAGCCACTGCACCATCAGCAGCGGCTTTGACGTGTTCACCGAGATCAGCCTCGACCAGGGCCATAGCTGGCACCCCGCCACCAACGGACCCGTCTCGCTAATCCTGACGGGCGGCCTGCCGCTAAACCAGTTCCCCGGTGAAAGTCTTCCGCCGCTGATGGGCCGGTATCTCTCACCGCCGGAGCAACCGGAACTCTATTCGCCCGGAATCCTTATCAAAGACCTCGCCCTTCACGGTTTCAGCGCCACCTTCGCGCCTCCCAATCCCGGCGAGGTTTTGCTCTATCACTTGGATGCCATGCTGGACTTCTGGGTGTCTTTTGACGGCGGGCAAACCTTCCAACCCCACAGCGCTCCCGCGCGGGTCGTCATCCAAATCAAGTGCCGATAATGGCTCCATAAGCCGCAAGCCAATGCCCCCGGCGGTTTGAACGGCCGCCGGGGGGTTGGTGGCTAATAAATAACGGCCAAACCCGCATTGGAAGATTTACCGGCGCAAGCAGTGATTCAGCCCGCCGCGAAGCCGGAAGGATGGGCTTTCCCCGGGGTTTGCATCTCTGCATAACTGAAAAATCAAGGCCCGCAGCCCTTCGCGCTCTCCCGCAAAGCAGCGGCAGCACGGGAGCGCGCGCTACTGTTCACGGCCAAATTCCCCCGGCAGCGGATTCGGCCAGCCCGCGCGGGCGCTTTTTTAAGCGGCTTACTTCAGCCACAGAATGGTGATGCCCTCGTTGGTGGCGTTCAAATCCGGGTCGCCGCGCAATTCGGGCACGGCGTCCAGCAGGGCCAGCACCTGGGGGGTGAATATGGAAAAATCGTCACCGGGGATAAAATCCCGGATGACCCCCTCTTTTCGGCGCAGCCGGAAGGATTTGCGCAGGCCGACGCACAGCGCCCCGCCCTTGCCGGACGAGCCGTAGCCGTGAATCACTTTGAGCACCCGGACGCCCTCGCGTTTGGCCCGGCGGATTTCCTCGAGCACCCGCCGGCGCGCCTCTTCGAGCGAGGGCAGCCCGGCTTCGATAAGACAGGTTCGAATCACGCGCATATCCCGAACGCCAAAGGTCGGCGGCGGTCAGTTTTCCGCCCGCCGGGCGGTGTGAATCCCGATCAGAATCAGGAGGGCGCAGGCGAGTTTGAGCGCCTGCACGAGCGTGATGCCGCGCCAGGAGAGGTCGGCGAAACGGTCCACGGCGTGCAGCGATACGAGGTTGGCCGCGGAAATGCCGAGGTAAAGGCCGCCGGCCAGCAGCAGCAGCCGGCGCGGGCGGCGGGCGCGGCCGCCGAGGATCAGCCAGACGAGGGTCGCCGCGCCGGCGAGGCTGACGCTGATTTTCTGGAACGCGGATCGCAGGTAGTAGAGATCATGCGCACGCGCGATTTCCCGGGCGCGCGCGCCCAGCCAGTCCTCCACCGCGAACAGTTCCCCCAGGCCGGCCAGCAGCAGCAGCACGGCGAGGATCTGCCAAAAGCGGGTGTCCGCGCCGGCGGCGGAGGCGGCGGGGGCGGCCACGGCTCGCCGCGCCATCACGGCGCCGGCCAGGAACAGCAGCGCGGTCAGCCAGCGGGGGACCGCCGCCGCGCGCGGGGAACGGCCCGCGCGGTCGTCGGGCGGTTGCACGCGCAGGGGTTTGAGTTGCGTCTCGACCCGGGCGCCCGCGCCGTCGCGCACCGGGATGAACTCGGTGAACGCCATCCGGGTATGGTCGCGCCACTGGCCCGTCCGGCTCAGGTAGATGAGCCCGGAGACGAATTGCAGTTCCTTCATGGAGGGCACCCGGAGGGTGAAATCAAAGGTGCCGCCCTCCGGGCCGGCGGGTTGGGAGCCGCCGCAGGCCAGGCATCCGAGGGTGCCGTTGCGCGTTGTTCCCCAATGGAGATCGGCGCACACGCGCGCCGGCTCCGCCAGCGGGGCCAGGTGCACGCGCAGCGTCAGGGGCTGTCCGGCAACCGCGCGGCGCGGGGCTTCCACCCGCAGCCAGTTGACGCGCGGTTCCAGGGCATCGAGCCCCCACCAGATGACCGCCGCGGCGGCCAGAGCCAGCCCGGCGGAGACACGCCAGTCAAGTTTCAGCCACGGCGGCATGAGGCTCACGGAATCCGCTGCCGCGCCAACTGTCCGGCCACGCGGGCCACCGTTCGGCCCGGCAGGCTGTCCGCGTCGAAGGGCCGCAGGCGGAAGTGGTAGCGCTGCGCCTGGCAGGGGATGAGATAGGGCTCGTGCGGCCAGTAGCCCCAACTGTTGTCGCCGCCCAGGCCCTGCTGCCGCCAGTCCAGGTTGAGCACCACGAAATCCCGCCGCGGCAGCTCGAACGGATGCGCCGCGGCCTGGAGGTCGTCGGGCGTGTGGTGGAGGGCATTGACGCTGAGCCGCGGCTGCCCGACGGCGAGCAAGCCGAGGCCCTTGCGATTGGTCAGCGCCGCCCAGCGGACTTCCACCTTGTTGCCGCTTTCCCCCGGCTCGACGTAGTCCGCGAAGAATTGTTCGCGCACCGAACCCGAGTACAGGCCGACGCGCGCGTCCTGGCGGTCGCAGTAGGTTTCCTGCGGCCCGGGCCCCAGCCAGGTGATGTGGTCAAACCCGGGCGGCATGATCATTTGCAGGCCCAGGCGCGGCAGTGGGGGCAGGTTGGTCCGGCCGGGGGCGAACGCCGCCTCCACCTCGATATCGCCCGTCCGATGCACGGTGTAAGTGGCGGTCCAATCCGCTTCCACCCGGGGCAGCCGCTGGTGGATGGTCACGACAACCGTGTCCGCCTTTTCCTCGGCGCGGAAGGCGCGCACCTCGGCGCCGGTGTGCGCGGTGCGCCAGATGCCTTGCGATTGGGCCATGTCGCGCCCGCGGTCGTTATCCGTCGGGGCGCGCCAGAAGTCGGGGCGCGGCGGCGCCTGGATCAGATCGACGCCCTTGAACTTCAGCGAGCAAAGCGTGCCGGCCCGCGGGTCGAAGGTGGCGGCAAAGTCCCGGCCGGTGACGGTGGTTTGCGAGGGCGCCTGTCGGAGGCGCAGCGCCGGGAGGCGGGCCAGGTCCGGCGCCACCGCCGGCGCCATCTCCGGCAGTTGGAACTGCTCCCAGGCGAGCTCATGCCCCCGCCGGGCCCAGGGTTCGTCATGCTTCAGGCGGAAGCTGACTTCGAGAAAGTATTCCACGCCCGGCGCGGGCTTAAAGGGCTTCACCGGGAGGGCGAGGGACGCGGTTGCGCGGGGCGGGAGATTGGGGGCGGGCAATTCGCCCTTTTGCAGTTCCCGGCCCTCCCCGGTCAGGCGCCAGCTTACCGTTGCCAGGTCTTTCAGGTTGAGGAAATCAAACCCGTTCTTCACTTCGATCACCCGCGGCTGCCGGGGGCTGGTTGAGGCCGGCGAACCGCCCGCCAGGTCAACCGGCCGGCAGTGGATGGACTGGTAAACGTGCTTCACTTCCAGCAAGCCCGGGTGCGGCCGACGATCGGGCGTCACTAGGCCATTGCACAGGAAGTTCTGGTCGCTGGGCGTGCCGGGGGGGCCATAATCGCCGCCGAACGCCCAGAAGGTGGGCTCGCCCGGCTTGGGCCGGCGCACCGTGCGCGCGGCGTTGCGGGCGCAGGGCTCGCGCAGCGCCTGGTCCGCCCAATCCCAGATGAACCCGCCCTGCAGGAAGGGCTGGGTATAGATCAAATCCCAGTAGAGCCAGAGATTGCCGGTGCTGTTGCCCATGGCGTGGGCGTATTCGCACATGATGAACGGGCGCGCGCGCCGGGATCCCGCCGGGAGCGTGAATTCGTCCCCCCACTTGCTTTCGATGCGTTCGCCCGCGGCGTATTGCCGGAGCATGCTCGGGCGGGGATACATCGGGCAGATGATGTCGGTGTTGCGCGCGAAGCCGGCGCGCTCATACTGCGCCGGGCGGCTGGGATCGCGCTGTTTAATCCAGTCGTAGGTGGCCATGAAATTGGTGCCGTTGCCGGCCTCGTTGCCGAGGGACCAGATGATCACCGAGGGGTGATTTTTATCGCGCTCGACCATCCGGAGGGTGCGGTCCAGGTGCGCGGCCCGCCATTCCGGGACCCGCGCGAGCGATTCCGCGCCGTAGCCCATGCCGTGGCTTTCGATGTTGGCTTCGTCCACCAAATACAGTCCGTAACGGTCGCAGAGATCATACCAGGCCGGCTGGTTCGGGTAATGCGCGGTGCGGACGGCGTTGAAGTTGTATTGCTTCATCAGGTGGATATCGCGGATCATGCTGTCCACGGTGACGGCCTGGCCGTAGTCGGGGTCGCTTTCGTGCCGGTTCACGCCCTTGATCAGGATGCGCTGGCCGTTGACCAGCAGGTTTCCGTCCTTGATCTCGACTTTTCGGAACCCGACCTTTACGGGAATCACCTCCAGCACGCGTTTCCGGTTGTCCTGGAGGGTGAGCAGCAACTGATAGAGCCAGGGCGTCTCCGCGCTCCATTTCAGCGGGTTGGATACGCGGGCATGAAGGGCCGCCTCGGTTTCCCGGCCCGGCTCGGCATAAGCCGGCTTCGGCGCGCCGAAGCCCCCGACGGGGCGGCCGGCCGGATCGAGCAGGGTCGCCTCGAGGAATAACGCGCGGGGCCGGCGGGTGTAATTGGTAATCTTCAAGTTAACCTGCAGCGTGGCGTCGCGGTACCGGGCATCCAGGTCGGTCTGGACCTCGAAGTCGCGGATATGGACCTCGGGCGGCGACCAGAGATAGACATCCCGGAAAATGCCGCTCAGGCGCCAGAAGTCCTGATCTTCGAGATAGGAGCCGTCGCACCAGCGGAAGTTCTCGACCGCCAGCATGTTCTCGCCGGGGACAAGGAACGGCGTGAGGTCGAACTCCAGCGGCGTTCGGGAATCCTTGCCCATGCCGACGAAGTGGCCGTTGACCCAGACCTGGCAAAAGGAGTTCACGCCGTCAAAGGTCAGCAGCACCGGGCGGCCCGCCCAGGCCGCGGGCACGGTGAACGGGCGGCGGTAGGAATTGACGGTATTGTTCGGGTCATCGGCCGGCACCAGCGGCGGGCGCCAGGGTTTGGGCCACGGGTAGGGGATGTTCACGTAAATCGGGATGCCATAGCCCTCCAGCTCGACGTTGGCCGGCACCGGGATGGCCGGCCAGGCCTGGTCGCAAAATCCGGGTTTCCAGAAATCCGGCACGCGGGCGCGGTGGTTCTGGCCGTAATGGTATTTCCACCGGCCGTTGAGCGAGCGATAGAAGGGCGATTTCACCCGCTCGGCATTCGATACCGGGCCGATCTGCCGCGCGGTCCTGGCGTCCGGGCAGATGACCATGGTGGCGTGGGGCGCCAGGTTGTTGCGGCCCGTCAGCTGGGGATTTTGCCAGTCTTCGAGCGCGCCCGCCGGGCCGGGGCCGGCGACGGCCAGCGCCAAAAGCAGCGCCGGCATCCGGGACGGGAACGGTTTGATCGTTGTCATACGCCCATGATGTAGCCGAAAGACCCGCTGGGTGGCAACTCGTACCCCGCCCGCGCGGTGGGCGTTTCCTTGACCTGGCGGCCCGGCTCCTTCATCCTGTCGGGGCGAACTGTTATGGCACTCGAGCAACACATGCTCTCCGAACTGCGGCGTCTCGTGGGCGCCGACCAGGTCCTGACGGCAAAGGAAGACCTGATCCCCTACTCCTTCGACGGCACCGCCGCGCTGCAGCAACTGCCGGAGTGCGTTGTCTTTGCCCGCTCCACCGAACAGGTCGTCGGCGTGCTCAAGCTGGCCGGCCAGGCCCGGACCCCCGTCGTGACGCGCGGCTCCGGCACCGGCCTGAGCGGCGGCAGCCTGCCCAGCCCCGGGAGCCTCGTCCTGGGCCTGGCCAAAATGGACAAAGTGCTGGAACTGGACCGCGCCAATCTCACCCTGCTGGCCGAGGCGGGCGCCACGACGCAGGCCATCGCCGACGCCGCGAGCGCGGCGGGCCTGTTCTATCCCCCGGACCCCGGTTCCCTGAAGATATCCACCATCGGCGGCAACGTAGCCGAGAACTCCGGCGGGCTGCGCGGCCTCAAATACGGCGTCACGCGCAATTACGTCATGGGGCTGGAGGTGGTGCTGCCGGAGGGCGAGGTGCTCTGGACAGGCAATAAGTGCGTGAAGGATGCGGCGGGCTACTCACTGCGCGATCTGTTCATCGGCTCCGAGGGCACGCTGGGAGTCATCACCAAAGTGCTGCTCAAGCTCATCCCCAAACCGGCGGCCCAGAAAACCCTGCTGGCGACCTTTCCCCAGATGGACCAGGCCGCCCAGACGGTTTCGGACATTATTGCCGCCCAAATTATTCCCTGCACGCTGGAGTTCCTGGACCGCACCACCATCCAGTGCGTTGAAGACTTCGCCCGGGTCGGCCTGCCGCTGGATTGCGAGGCGCTGCTGCTTATGGAAACCGACGGCCACCCCGGCGCGGTTGCCGAGGAAGCCGCCCAAATGGAACGCATCGCCCGCCAGAACGGGGCGACGGAGGTGCGCGTTGCCAAAGACGACGCCGAGGCCGCCCGGCTGGCCACGGCGCGGCGCAGCGCCCTCTCCGCCCTGGCCCGGGTTTCCCCGACGACCATTCTCGAAGACGCCACCGTGCCCCGCAGCGAGCTGGCCCGGATGATTCGCTTCGTGGCCGCCGTCGCCGCCAAATACCAGTTGCGCATCGGCACCTTCGGCCACATGGGCGACGGCAACCTGCATCCCACCTTCCTCACCGACGAGCGCAACGCGGAGGAAATGCACCGGGTCGAGCAGGCTTTCCAGGAAATCTTCACCGAGGCGATTCGCCTGGGCGGCACCATCACCGGCGAGCATGGCATTGGCGTGTCCAAGAAATCCTTCCTGCCCCGGTTTGCCGGGGACGCCCAGATGCGCGTCATGCGCGAGCTGCGCCGGGCGCTCGACCCGCGCGGGATTCTGAACCCGGGAAAGATGTTTGACGCGTGACACCCCCGGTTTCTCACCTGAAGGGCCTCGACTACGCGGTGGTGCAGCAGTGCATGCACTGCGGGTTATGCCTGCCCACCTGCCCGACCTACGACGCGACCAAGGTCGAGCGCCACAGCCCGCGCGGGCGCATCGCGCTCCTGCGCGCCCTGGCCGACGACCGGATGGAATTGACGCGCACCTTTGCGGAAGAAATGTATTTCTGCCTCGGCTGCCTGGCCTGCATGACCGCCTGCCCGGCGGGGGTCAATTACGCCGAGCTGTTTGAGCATGCCCGCGCCGAAGCCGAGTCCAGCGGCCTGCTCCGCTCGCCACGGCGCAATCTGATTCGGGCGTTTGCCATCCGCTGGCTGTTCATGGACCTGGGCCGCCTGCGGTTCGTGGGCCGGCTGCTGCGGCTTTACCAGCAGCTCGGCCTGCAAACACTGGTCCGGCGCAGCGGCGCGCTCCGGCTCCTGCCCCGGCGCCTGCGCGAGCTGGAGGCGTTGACGCCCGATATTCAGCCCCGGTTCTCCGCCGAGCTGATCGCGCCCGTCACGCCCGCCCTGGGCCCCCGGCGCTACCGCGTCGCCCTGCTCACCGGCTGCGCCCAGGACCTGATCTTCAGCGATGTCAACCAGGACACGGCGGAAGTGCTGGCGCGCAACGGCTGCGAAGTCATCACCCCGCCGAAGCAGCTCTGCTGCGGCTCGCTCCACGCCCACAACGGCGAATGGGCGCTGGCGCAGGAACTGGCGCGCAAGCAAATCGAGCAGTTTCCGCCCGACCAGTTCGACGCCATCATCAGCAACGCCGGCGGCTGCGGCTCGCACCTCAAGCACTACCACAAACTGCTGGCCGCCGACCCGGTTTACCGCGACCGGGCCGCGCTCTGGGACCGGAAGGTGAAAGACATCCACGAGTGGCTGATGGAGATCGGCGTCCAGCCGCCCGCCCGGCCCGCGCCGTTGCAGGTGGTGACCTACCACGAATCCTGCCACCTGGCGCATGGGCAAAAGATCACCGCCCAGCCCCGCCAACTGCTGCGGCTCATCCCCAACCTGCGGTTGGTCGAGCTGCCCGAAAGCACCTGGTGCTGCGGCAGCGCCGGCATCTACAACATCGTGCAGCCGGAGATGGCCAACCAGCTCCTGGAACGCAAGCTCCGGCATATTCAATCCACCGGCGCGGCCATCGTGGCCAATGGCAATTCGGGGTGCCTCCTGCAACTCATCAACGGCGCGAAGCAGAAGAACCTCCCGGTGCGCGTGGTCCACCCGGTCACGCTGCTCGCGGAAGCCTACCGGCGATGACCGAATAGCTTTATGCCCACCCGTCCGGACCTTATCGCGCGCCTGACCCAGGCGGGGATCATCGCCATTGTCCGCGCGCCGCGGGCCGCCCAGGTGGAGCCGCTGTTTGGCGCGCTCCTGGCCGGGGGCCTGAACGCCATCGAAATCACCCTGACCACCCCCAACGCGCTGGAGGCCATCCGCGAAGCGCGGGCCAAAATCGGCGCCCGCGCCGTGACAGGCGTCGGCACCGTGCTCCAGGCGGAGGACTGCCGGGCGGCCCTGGCGGCGGGGGCGGAGTTTGTGGTCACACCCGTCTGCCGCCCGGAGCTGGTGGCCATTGCGCATGCCGCCGGGCGCCCCATCATGCTCGGCGCCTATACCCCCACGGAAGCGCAAACCGCGCACGAAGCGGGCGCGGACTTCGTGAAGATCTTTCCGGCGGACAAGCTGGGGCCGGGGTATATCAAGGCGCTGCGCGGGCCGTTGCCGCATTTGCGCCTGGTGCCAACCGGCGGCGTGGACGTGCCGAACGTCGCGGATTTCCTGAAGGCCGGCTGCGCGGCGCTGGGCGTCGGCACGGCGCTGGTCTCCCCCGCCCTCCTCCAGGCGGGAGACTGGCCGGAGCTGACCCGCCGGGCCGCCGCTTTCGTCGCCGCCGTCCGCGCGGCGCGGGAGGGCGCCTTTTCGCATTGATTCGGCCCGGAAGCTGCCTAAATTGAGCGGGTGAGCTCGACGAACTATCGCGCGCGGCGGGCGACGCTGGATGATCTCGGCCGGCTGGCGGTGCTCTGGAAGTCCATGCAATTCCCGGCCGAAGACCTGGCCCGGCGCGTGACGGAATTCCAGGTGATCGAGGATGCGCAGGGGAACCTGTTGGGCGCGTTGGGGCTTCAAATCGCCGAGCGCCAGGGCCTGCTCCACAGCGAGGCCTTTGCCGACTACGCGCTGGCCGAACAACTGCGGCCGCTGCTGTGGGAGCGCGCGCGCGCCGTCGCGACCAACCACGGACTGCTGCGGCTCTGGACGCAGGAAACGGCGCCCTTCTGGAGCCGCTGCGGCCTGCTCCCGGCTGACGCGCCGGCGCGGGAAAAACTGCCGCTCCTGTGGCGCGGGCCATCCGCCGCCTGGCTGACCCTGAAGCTGAAGGACGATGTGGAAACGGTGATCTCCGCCGACCAGGAATTCGCCCTGTTCATGCAAGCGGAAAAGCGGCGCACCGAGCGGGTCTTTCGGCAGGCGCGCATCCTGAAGGCGGTGCTAACCCTGGCGGCCCTGGCGCTGCTGATCGCGGTGGCAGCCTGGGCGTTCAGCCTGTATCTGCGCCACTCGCAGCTACCCCACCACTGAACCCGGCGCGGGCGGGAGGGTGAACTCGTCGGCGTGATAGGAGCTGCGAACCATCGGCGCGCTGGCGACGTGCCGGAACCCCAGCGCCCGGGCGCGCGCGCCGTATTCCGCAAATTTCTCCGGCGGAATAAACTCCACCACCGGCAGATGCCGGAGCGTCGGCTGCAGGTATTGCCCCAGGGTGAGCAGGTCGCAGCCGGCCCGGCGCAAGTCGGCCAGGGTGGCGAATAATTCCTCCTCGGATTCCCCCAGCCCCAGCATCAGGCCGGACTTGGTATAGACCGTCGCGCCGGCCTTCGCCTTGACCCGTTGCAGCACGAACAGCGAACGCTCATACGTCGCCCGGAACCGCACCGTTGGCGTAAGCCGCCGCACGGTCTCGAGGTTGTGGTTGAAAATCTGCGGCCGCGCGGACAGCACGGTGTCGAGCGCCGCCTCCCGCGCGTTGAAATCCGGGGTGAGCACCTCGATCACCGTGCGGGGGCTCACCGCGCGCACCGCCTCGATGGTGCGCCGGAAATGGTCGGCGCCGCCGTCGGGCAGGTCGTCGCGGGCGACGGCGGTGAGGACCAGGTGCCGGAGTTGCAGGCGCCGGACGGCTTCCGCGACGCGGGCGGGTTCGTCGGCTTCCAGCGCGAGGGGTTTGGCGGTGTTCACGGCGCAGAAACCGCAAGCCCGGGTGCAGCGGTCGCCGCCGATCATGAAGGTGGCGGTGCCCTTGCTCCAGCATTCCCAATGGTTCGGGCAGGCGGCGCTCTGGCAGACCGTATGCAGCCGCAACTCGTCCAGCAGCGACCGCGTGCGGGCGAAATTGTCCGTCGTGGGCAGGCTCGTGCGCAGCCAGGCGGGCAGGCGGCGGCGGGGCGGGGTGGTAGTGTGAGTCAGTTTCGGCACGTCGGTTTTGGTTTCACCTCCATACAATGGCCGAGCGCGGGCCAATTAGCAAATGGCGCGGACGAGGCTCCGCGCGAGCCACGGCCCATCCAGGCCGCGGCTAATGCCCGGGCGCGCGGGGAAGTTCGCCTTCCCCTCCCGCGGTCACTCCCCGCCGATCTGCGCCTTGTATTCCTTGGCGGAGAGCAGTCCGTCCAACTCCCCCGGGTGGGATAGTTTGACTTTGAAGAACCATCCGCTGGTGTACGGGTCGCTATTGACCTGCGCCGGGTCGGCGACTATCGCGGAGTTGGTTTCGACCACTTCGCCGCTGACCGGCGAGTAAATATCGTTGGCCGTTTTCACCGACTCGACCACCGCGCAGGCGTCGCCGGCCCTGATCTTCCGGCCGACGTCAGGCAGCTCGACGAAGACCACGTCGGTCAGCTCGCGCTGGGCGTGGTCGGTGATGCCCACCGTCGCCACCTCGCCCGACACGCGCACCCATTCGTGCGTTTTCGCATACTTCAATTCCGTAGGAACTTTAGCCATGCGCCTATTGAGTCAGGGACAAGGCAAGCGGTCAATCCGGTTTTCGCGGCAACACGGCTTTTGGGCGCGTCCCGGTTTCTTGCCTTGCAGCGCAAACTGAAGCTGCGAAAAAGCGACCTGCCTTGAATCTCTCCCTGATGCGTATGCAAGCCACCCAAACCGTCCGGGAATGGTCTTGCCGAGCCATTGAGCCAAGGGGCTCAAGCCAAAATCCAGGCCGCCCCACCACACGGCCCCGCCTGCGGGAATCCCTGAGCCGACCTTAGCCAGAACGATTCAGTTGGGTAGTTCAACCGCTTTCCCTCGGTTTATTGGAGCTTGGACAATCCTGATCGTCCAGACTATAGCTCCGGCGAGCACTTTATTTAGCAAATTCAAAGGCATGGCTGCTGAATCCCGAGCCTTTCGTCAGTAAAATCAACGGTTTATCTATAGGGAGGGATAAAATAGAGGCAGAATCATGCCGACTTCGGCATACCCCGGAACCACCTTGAATTTACCCTGCCTCTACGCCGTGTACAAGGGGTGTACAAGGGATGCTCAACGGATGTACCAGCTAAAAGCCTATGAACTCCCGTTGAGCATCCCTTGTACACCCCTTGTACACGGCGTAGTAGTAAGGAAAAACCAAGGCATCTGGATGAAGGCGCGACTAGGCCGGAGTAATTTAGGTTCCCCTTCGATTCCATCCCTCCTCGCAATCGTAAATCGCTGATTTTACAGCCGAAAGCCAATATGGATTTGATAATTATATCGTGGAAATCGCCAGCCAAAAGGCCTGAAAAGTCTACGATCCGAACGGCCATACCTCTCCAGATTCCGGTGAAATGACACCAAACTGTTGGATTTTCCAGCTAAACCGCTCCAGTTTAGAGTATCATTAACGTTAACATACCCTAAATCTTCGCGCCGGAAGTCAAAAATTAACCAAAATATGCCATTTCCGCCCCGGCGCGCGGGCCTCCGGCCCGCTTTGAATGTTCTACTAACAGCAGCGGGACTACAGCCTATAATCCGGCGGATTGCCCTTCCCCACAATCTCCAAATCCCGCCCGGATGCAAAAATAGCCAGGATTGCCTGTGCTGAGGGACAAATCCGCCACGCTTCGTTGATAGGACGCTGAAAGCGGGCCAGAGGCCCGCGCGTCGGTTGGGTGTCTTTTCTTGTGGGGGTAGTGTCCTAAAAGTTCTGCAAAAAGCAGCGGGTCATGGTAAGCCACTGGGGTGAATAAAGAACCCAGAAACGAAAGGCAAAGAACCATGACCCGAAAGGTTGGAAAGAACGTAAAGACAGTAGCATTGGAGTTGGAAGAAGTGAAGCAGGCCTTAATGGCACAGAAGGATTTTTTAGTGCCGGTGGTGCAACAGACGATGCAGGCGATGCTGGAGTTGGAGATGGAAGAG
>Ga0209407_1000104_pt1 | contig 117543 bp, 96 predicted proteins | sample AD_JPNHG3_MetaG_FD_184410 | JGI IMG/M metagenome (GOLD analysis project Ga0209407, IMG submission 184410) | Active sludge microbial communities of municipal wastewater-treating anaerobic digesters from Japan - AD_JPNHG3_MetaG (SPAdes) (version 2) | ecosystem: Engineered > Bioreactor > Anaerobic... | reverse complement strand
GGCTGCTGCAACGTACCATCTGCTCAATCCTCCTTCTGGGTTTTGGTGTTTCTTGCTAAAAACAACTCTACCCTCCAGGAGGATTTTCACAAACTTTTTCTTCTTATGCTATTTTGGACAAGTGTGCTCCCTGTATTAAATAAACCTTTCTTATCAGCATTATCTCGAAACTGATAATCTTATAGGGATATCTGGATCAAAGTGCACTCTTTAAAAAGTTTCAGGTGTGATACGTCATCTGTGCTTTTACTGTATTGATCAGGGTCCATTGTTAGATTGTATCCAAACTATTCTATGATAATTGTTAAAACAATTCTCAAGTTATTACACATAATTATGATGAGGCCCAATCATCACTGCCTCGTGATATGATCGTGCTGCCTTGGGAGAACCTTTGGGTGCGGACCGTATCCGGGAAAGATCAAAGGCGGGAATTCCAGGCACACGAGGCCATGGGGGAATAACCCTTTTCCTGCATGATGACATCCAGGTGCACGAGGCTTAAAGAGGATAGGTCCGGATCAAAAGAGACGAGATCGCTGACCTTGTCCACAGTGATGAGATACCGCCCGCATTCCTCGCATACGAATGCGGACTCACTATTGTTGCCTTCCACGAAGAAATAGGTCATTGAGCTCTGCTTGTTGCGCCCGCAGGAGGGACAGATCACCCTGCTGAAGATCCACTCATGTGCGCACTGTGAGCAGTACAGGTGCCTGGTGCCGATCTTGTCGCGGATCTTGGCGATCATGGGGGCGGACCCGCAGATTGGGCAATATCCTTTCTCCCAGGTGGAATCCTTGATAAGCGGGGCAAGGGTGCGGGCTGTTTTTTCGAAATATACCCGTGCAATCATCATACGCACGAAGCGCACGGCCTCGATAGAGACGTCTTCATGCAACGCCCATGTTTCGATGGATCCTTCCGCCTCATCATGCGAAGAGACGAGGAGATCGGCAAAGCCGATCTTCTTTTCCATGAGGGCGGCCCTCAGCTTTTCCAGATCTGTCGAGAGCTTTGGGAATCCGGTTTCGAGCGGGGGCAGGATTGCCTTGGCGATGATCTCGCAGGCATCGCTGTCAGGGGCAAACTCATTCTGCTGGAGCAAGGACATGCCGTTTTTGAACTGGAGCTCGTCCATGGCCATGGCTCGGCCGTCTTTGAGATCGAGCGTGCCCATGAGAGATGCCTTTTCGAGGAGAAAAGGGGCGAATGCATGGATGATATCCCTGCTGTGGGGATGGCTCTCTGACGCCTCCCCGATGTTTTTTTCCAGGAGTTTGATCTTCTTGGATGTATCGGGCATATGATCACCTCTTAAACGGTAATTATGCTTGACCTGCAAGACGCCCATGGTTCCCTGTCATCGAGGTGCTCACACCAGGACACTCCAGCAAGGAGGAAGACGCCGGAAGGGGAGGCCCTCCCGGCGCCTACGTCTGTCAGATCTTTTCTATGGCCACCGCACAAGCCTTGTATTCGGCTGTCTGCGTGGCCGGGTCGAATACCGGGTTCGTGAGCCAGTTCGCACACCCCTCCCGGAAATGGAAGGCCATCCACACCATGCCGGGCGGCACCTGTTCCGTGACATTGGCCTTTACCTCTACCTGTCCGCGCCGCGATTTTACGCGTATGGTCTCGCCGTGCGCGATGCCTAAGGCCTTGGCGTCGGCGAATGAGATGTCGGCCGTCTCTTCAGGCAGCAGGAAGTTGAGTCCGGAGCGTCCGGTCTGTGTGCGTGTATGGTAGTGGTAGAGTCGTCTTCCGGTGGAGAGGACGAAGGGGTACTGTTCGTCTGGGACTTCTGCGGGAGGAGTCCAGTCCACGGGGTTGAACACGCCCAGGCCGCAGGTGAACTTGCCTTCCCTGTGCAGGAAGGGGGTGCCGGGGTGGTCTTCGCTCGGGCAAGGCCACTGGATGCCGTTTCCTTCGATGCGGCTGTACTTGATGCCTGCCAGGGAAGGAGCAAGCACGGACACCTCGTTGTCCCAGATCTCCTGCCCGCTGTTCGAGGTCCAGTTGTGGCCGAAGCGCTTGGCGATCTGCTGGAAGATCCACCAGTTGGGCCTGGCCTGGCCCGGGGCCTCGCTGACCTTGCGGATGCGGTTCACACGGCGCTCGCTGCTGGTGGTGGTGCCGTTATCCTCGCTCCAGGCCGCCGCAGGGAAGATCACATGGGCAAACCGGGTGGTCTCGGTGGGGAAGATGTCGTTGCACACCAGGAACTCGGCAGAGGCCAGCTCGTGCTCGACCTTGGCAATGTCCGGCTCCGAGTTGGCCAGGTTCTCGCCAAAGATCCAAAAGGCCTTGACCTTGCCGCTGACAAGCCCCTCCATCATCTGGGGGATCATGAGGCCGGGTTTGTCCGGCAGACCGCTCACACCCCAGGCCTTCTCGAACTTGGCCCGTGCATCCGGGCTGGTCACCGGCTGGTAGCCGGGGAAGACATTGGGAAGCGCACCCATGTCGCAGGCACCCTGCACGTTGTTCTGGCCGCGCAAGGGGTTGACCCCGCCGCTCTCCATGCCCATGTTGCCCAGAAGCATCTGGAGATTTGCCGTGCTCATGACGTTGTTCTTGCCGCAGGTGTGCTCGGTGATGCCCAAGGTGTAGCAGAGCATGCAGGGCTTGACCGAGGCCAGGAACCTGGCCGTCTCGCGGATCTTCTCCGGGCTGACCCCGCAGATTTCGCTCACCTTCTCAGGCGGATACTCCATGACCTTGGCCTTGAGCTCCTCAAAGCCGGTGGTGCAGGACTGGACAAACTTCTTGTCGTAGAGATCCTCGGTGATGAGCACGTTCATCAAGGCGTTGAGGAATGCGATGTCGCTGCCGACCTTGATCTGGACGAAGAGGTCGGCGAAGTCGGCCAGAGGCTGCCGCCTGGGGTCTACCACGATGAGCTTGGCGCCCTTCATGACGGCGTTCTTCAGGAAGGTGGCCGCCACAGGATGGGCCTCGGTCATGTTGGTGCCGATGCAGAAGAACATCTTGGCCTTTTCAAACTCGGCAAAGGAGTTGGTCATTGCGCCCGAACCAAAGGAGGTCGCCAGACCGGCGACGGTGGGGGCGTGTCAAGTACGCGCGCAGTGATCAATGTTGTTGGTCTTGAACACCGCGCGGAAAAGCTTCTGCATCTGATAGGAGTCTTCGTTGATGCTCCTGGCGCAGCTCACACCCGCCACAGCATCCGGGCCGTGCTTGGCAATGATCTCCTTGAACTTGTTCGCCACCAGGTCGAGTGCCTCGTCCCAGGATGCCTCGCGGAACTCCCCGTTCTCCTTGATGAGCGGGGTGGTCAGCCGGTCTTTTGAGTAGATGAAGTCATAGCCGAACCGGCCCTTGACACAAAGCCTGCCCTTGTTCGGCGCAGCATCCTCAGCCCCGTTGACCTTCACGATCCGACCATCACGAACCTGAAGCTCCAACTGACACCCAACACCACAATACGGACACGTCGTACGCACCTTCTCCAGGTCCTTTTCCCGTCCTGCGAACCTGGCCTTTTTCTCTACAAGTGCCCCGACCGGGCATGCCTGCACGCACTGGCCGCAGAACACGCAGTCGCTCTCGTGATAGGGCATGTCGCCGCCTGCGATAATCTTGGCGTGCGGGCCCCGATACCCGAAGCTGATGGCCCGGTTCACCTGCACTTCCTGGCAGGCCTGGACGCACCGGCCGCAGAGAATGCACCGGGTGAAATCCCGGATGATGAAGGGGTTCACATCCTCATTTTTGTACGGCCTGCCCGTGGTTTCGAACCTGACCTTGTCGATCCCGTAGCGATATGCCAGATCCTGGAGCGTGCACGCCCCGGATCGCTCGCAGGTGATGCAGTCGTGATTGCCGCTCGCCATCAGAAACTCGGTGGTGAGCTTCCGGGTCCGGTGGACCCTGTCGGTATCGGTTTTCACCACCATGCCCTTCTCGGCCGGCATTGAGCACGATGACACCAGTGACCTCGCCCCTTCGACCTCAACCAGGCAGATTCGACACGCACCCGTAGGAGTACAGCCCTTCAGGTGGCACAATGTGGGTATTTTCACCCCATTGTTTTCCGCCACCTGGAGAATTGTCTGACCTGGTTCGAATTCGACCTGTTTGCCGTTCAATGTAAGCACAAAGCCGTCCATTCCACTCTCCTTAAGGCTCGTTATTATGCTGGGGTGGGGTAGCCCGCCACAGTATACTTCGATTCCATGAACAAACCCTATACCTTCTGCATCAAATTATGTCAATATACACACAATGAGATAATTGCATTTCCCTTGTTCGATTGTCCCGAAAAGGCGGTTGTAGAAAGGATGGAGGTATTATTCAGGCAAATTTGCGGGGTAGTTTGATATAGATGACATCATCGGCATCGATGCCGAACGAGATCTCGGCAAGCACCCATTTCTCGGCTTCATGCCTGGAATCGAACACTATGATCTCGCCGCATGAGTCCCTGAGCCAGAGAAATTTGCCCTGTTCCATATCGCAAGGACCATATGCCACAGCCCATCTTTCCTGCATGTCTCCTCCGGATGATCCGGTTCTTAAGAGGGGAGCATTTTACCTATATAAATTATGCAAAAACTAGCACAAAAAACAGCCCAGTGCCAGAAATTTCAGCTGCACGTGTTTAAGGTGCCGGACTCCGGCCATGAAGATGCGGGCCGGTGCCCGGGCGGCGCTGGTCAAGGCGATCGTTCCGGCAAGGATGCGGGAAAAACCGGTTCGCTTAAGCGGTATCGGGCCCTGTTCAGAACAGCATATTCTTCAGCAGCGAGAGCTTTCTCCCGAGACTCGACTTGATGAAGATCAGACCGTAGAGGGAGTGGAAGCGCCTGATCTTTTTCGAATCGTAGGGGTGCCATACCCAGAACTTCTTCCAGAGCAGCCGTGGTATGGGCATGGTGTCGTAGTTTACATGGCAGGGCAGGCACAGATCCCTAAGCCCGTCGTCCGAGTGGGCCCTGCCTGTTCCGCTCTCTTTGAACCCCTGCCAGGGGGTCTCGGGGAATGCATGGGTGATCAGGGTCTCATTGAGCATGACGGTCCCGGCTTCGATCTGCTCGGCGATCCGCCTCCCTTTTCCCGTGTCCTTCGTAAAAACATACGCGCTCAGCCCATAGATGCCTTCATTGGCCTTGCGGATCGCCTCCCGGTCGTCTTCCACGCTCATGATCGGAAGAACGGGGCCGAAGGTTTCTTCCTGCAGCACCTCCATATCGTCGGTGACATGGGTCAATACCGTCGGCTCGAAGAACATGCCTCCCTTGTCCGATAGCTTGCCGCCCGTATGGACATGTGCGCCTTTCCGTACGGCATCTTCAACCTGCCTCTGCACGATCTCGAGCTGCTCTCTGCTGGTCATGGAGCCGATGTCGGTGCGTACGTTCACGGCGGGATCGTCCTGGATGAGCTCACGGGTCAGTTTCACCACTTCTTTCACAAAGATATCGAATACGTTCTTGTGGACATACACCCTCTCGACGGATGCACAGATCTGCCCCGAATTCCCGAAGGCGCCGTTGACGATCGACCGGGCCGCAAGCGCGATGTCGGCATCCTCGCAGACAATGGCCGGGTCCTTGCCGCCCAGCTCCATCGAGCAGGGAATGAGGTGCCTTCCGCAGAGAGAGGCCACTACCTTCCCGATTTCGGTTGATCCGGTGAAGTTGACGAAATTGATGTAAGGGGGGCCTTTTTCAATCAGTTCTTCCGCCATCCTTCCAGGACCGGAAATGATCTGGAAGAGCTTGGGATCGAGGCCCGCTGCATCGAAAATCTCCCGCATCTTGTAGGCGATGAGCGGGGTCAGCGAGGCCGGCTTCAGCAAGACGCCGTTGCCTGCAATGAGGTTCATGATGACCGCGCCCGCCGGTATGGTGAAGGGGTAGTTCCATGGCGATATGATGAGTGTCACCCCGCGAGGCTTGTAGTGGATATAGCTCTTGCGGTTTTTGAATACCCAGATGGGAATGGGTTTGGGTGCCAAGATCTTCTCCGCCCTCTTCACGAAGTATGCGGTAAGATGGATTACCGGGAGCACTTCGTGGATATATGCCTCGTACAGGGGTTTGCCGTTCTCCGCACTCAGCAGCCTCGCAACCTCGTCAGCCCGTTCGTGAAGAATCTCCCCAAATGTCTTGATGATCTCAAGACGCTGAGCTATGGGGATGCGCGCCCACTTCGCCTGGGCCTCCCGGGTTTCCCGGAGCGCCGCCAGGGATTCATCCATGCTGAAGGAAGGGACTTCTCCTATCCTTTTCCCATTAGCCGGATTGAATACCTCGATCATTGTACGACCTTTTTGTGCGTCGGCCTTTTTCACCGCAGGCGTTTTCATATTCCCTCCCTATCCCTATAAGGTAATGAATGTGATACTGGTTCAGTCATTTCCATAGTGTCAGCCGTACCGGGCCTTGGTGAGACAGGCCATAGATTGCATAATTATGTAAGATATTGCATAATATAAATCCGGCAGTTTTCGGTCAATAGAAGGAGATAGGAAAATTGTGTAGTACGATCTCTTACAACACAATGTCTTCGGAAACCGGCTGCGAGGCGCTCCACCTGAGGGGAAGGGTGATCGAGAATGTGGTGCCCCTGTCGGGTTCACTCCTGACCGAGACCGTTCCCCCATAGAGCCCGACGATCTGTTTGACGATCGCAAGCCCAAGGCCGGTTCCCCAGATGTCCCGAGTCTTTTCGTTCTTGATGCGTACGAATTCATGGAAAAGCCGCGACTGCTCCTCGCCGGTCATGCCGATCCCCGTATCCGCCACCTCTATGGCGATTCGGTCTCCGGCTTTCTTCAAGGTCAGGCAGACTTGCCCGTCCTCTCGGTTGTACTTCACGGCATTGTCGATGAGTTGACCGATGAGGAGATCGATCTCTCCAGCCCCGGTATCCATGATGATGTCGTCTTCTATGTCGGCTGAAAGCGTGATGTTGCGGGCCAGAGCTTCTTTCCAATACCTCTCTAGGATGAGCCGGGCAATCTCCGAGATGTCCCGAGAGGTGGGGTTCCGCGGCGTGGATGGGTCCCGGGTTCTCGACCACGCCACGACATCGGTGATGAGCTGCCGCATCTGGTGAAGCCTGACCATGGACTTCTCCAGTATCGGCATGTACGGGTCGAGGCTCTCTCCCATGATGCGGTTCTGCATGATCTCAAGATAGGATACAACAGCATTCAATGGTGCCTTCAGGTCATGACCGAGAACCGTCAGGATATCCGGTGGCGTCATATCTTCTTTTCGAGATTGACCGCGCAGGCCTTGTACTCGGCGGTCTGCGTGACCGGGTCGAATGCCGGGTTCGTGAGCCAGTTCGCGCACCCCTCCCGGAAATGGAAGGCCATCCATACCATGCCCGGAGGCACCTCCTCGGTGATACGCGCCTTCACCACGACCTCACCCCTACGGGACCATACCCTCACATAATCTCCGTCTGCGATATCGCGAACTTTTGCGTCATGGGGAGAGATGTCGGCGGTCTCTTCGGGAAGGATCACATCCATCCCGGCCCGGCTCGTCTGTGTGCGTGTATGGTAGTGGTAGAGTCGTCTTCCGGTGGAGAGGACGAAGGGGTACTGTTCGTCTGGGACTTCTGCGGGGGGAGTCCAGTCCACGGGGTTGAACACGCCCAGGCCGCAGGTGAACTTGCCTTCCCTGTGCAGGAAGGGGGTGCCGGGGTGGTCTTCGCTCGGGCAAGGCCACTGGATGCCGTTTCCTTCGATGCGGCTGTACTTGATGCCTGCCAGGGAAGGAGCAAGCACGGACACCTCGTTGTCCCAGATCTCCTGCCCGCTGTTCGAGGTCCAGTTGTGGCCGAAGCGCTTGGCGATCTGCTGGAAGATCCACCAGTTGGGCCTGGCCTGGCCCGGGGCCTCGCTGACCTTGCGGATGCGGTTCACACGGCGCTCGCTGCTGGTGGTGGTGCCGTTATCCTCGCTCCAGGCCGCCGCAGGGAAGATCACATGGGCAAACCGGGTGGTCTCGGTGGGGAAGATGTCGTTGCACACCAGGAACTCGGCAGAGGCCAGCTCGTGCTCGACCTTGGCAATGTCCGGCTCCGAGTTGGCCAGGTTCTCGCCAAAGATCCAAAAGGCCTTGACCTTGCCGCTGACAAGCCCCTCCATCATCTGGGGGATCATGAGGCCGGGTTTGTCCGGCAGACCGCTCACACCCCAGGCCTTCTCGAACTTGGCCCGTGCATCCGGGCTGGTCACCGGCTGGTAGCCGGGGAAGACATTGGGAAGCGCACCCATGTCGCAGGCACCCTGCACGTTGTTCTGGCCGCGCAAGGGGTTGACCCCGCCGCTCTCCATGCCCATGTTGCCCAGAAGCATCTGGAGATTTGCCGTGCTCATGACGTTGTTCTTGCCGCAGGTGTGCTCGGTGATGCCCAAGGTGTAGCAGAGCATGCAGGGCTTGACCGAGGCCAGGAACCTGGCCGTCTCGCGGATCTTCTCCGGGCTGACCCCGCAGATTTCGCTCACCTTCTCAGGCGGATACTCCATGACCTTGGCCTTGAGCTCCTCAAAGCCGGTGGTGCAGGACTGGACAAACTTCTTGTCGTAGAGATCCTCGGTGATGAGCACGTTCATCAAGGCGTTGAGGAATGCGATGTCGCTGCCGACCTTGATCTGGACGAAGAGGTCGGCGAAGTCGGCCAGAGGCTGCCGCCTGGGGTCTACCACGATGAGCTTGGCGCCCTTCATGACGGCGTTCTTCAGGAAGGTGGCCGCCACAGGATGGGCCTCGGTCATGTTGGTGCCGATGCAGAAGAACATCTTGGCCTTTTCAAACTCGGCAAAGGAGTTGGTCATTGCGCCCGAACCAAAGGAGGTCGCCAGACCGGCGACGGTGGGGGCGTGTCAAGTACGCGCGCAGTGATCAATGTTGTTGGTCTTGAACACCGCGCGGAAAAGCTTCTGCATCTGATAGGAGTCTTCGTTGATGCTCCTGGCGCAGCTCACACCCGCCACAGCATCCGGGCCGTGCTTGGCAATGATCTCCTTGAACTTGTTCGCCACCAGGTCGAGTGCCTCGTCCCAGGATGCCTCGCGGAACTCCCCGTTCTCCTTGATGAGCGGGGTGGTCAGCCGGTCTTTTGAGTAGATGAAGTCATAGCCGAACCGGCCCTTGACACAAAGCCTGCCCTTGTTCGGCGCAGCATCCTCAGCCCCGTTGACCTTCACGATCCGACCATCACGAACCTGAAGCTCCAACTGACACCCAACACCACAATACGGACACGTCGTACGCACCTTCTCCACATCACTGAAGCGCGCTACCCCTATGGACTTCTTGGCGGTGAGCGCACCTACGGGACAGATCTGGATGCATTCCCCGCACTGGACGCATGTCGAATCTCCCATGGATGCGTCGAGACCGAAGCCGATCCTTGCGTCGTATCCTCTATTCACCACCCTGACGGCGCGGTTGACCACCACATGGTTGCACGCCTCAACACACCTTCCGCAGAGGATGCACCGGGTGTGGTCCAGGCGGATGAATGCCGAGCTGTCGTCGAAATCGGCGGGATATTTTTCGCTCCTTCGATCCTGGTCATCGATCTTCAGGTAATATGCGGCATCCTGCAATTCGCATTCCCCGCTCTTTTCGCAGACGATACAGTCGTGGTTGCCCGAAGAGATCGCGAGTTTGATCACGAAACGCTGGGCCTCGATCACCTGCTCGGAATCCGTGACGATCTCCATGCCGTCAGACACCGTGGTGTTGCACGAGGTCACCAGGGCGGGCCTGCCCTTTACCTCGACCACGCACGCCCTGCACCGCGCGGCCGCCCCGACTTTCTCGTGATAGCACAGGGTGGGGATATACACCCCGTGAGCCCGGGCCACCTCCAGAATGGTTTGCCCCTTGGTTGCAGTATATGGCCTGCCGTTGATGAAAACCTTCATTACTTTTCCCCCCTTGCAGACAGGAGTTCCTCGACCTTTCCCGTGAGGTCTGAAGGTTTGATGGGTTTGGTTAAAAAGGCATCGATGCCGATGTCCTCATCTGCCGGAAACAATGTTGAGTAATCGGTGTTCGCAATCGACGTCACCATGATGATGGGGATGTTGCGAAAAGCCGAATCTTCCCTCATGAAACGGCTCATGTTCACTCCGTCGAGGATGCTCGACATGATGACGTCCAGGATCACCAGTCCTGGTTTCTCCCGGGCCAGAACGGCCCTGCCGTGGCTGCCGTTACCGGCGGATATCACGTCGTATCCGTTCTGTTCAAGGACGGTTTTCGCAAAGAAAACAAAATCGGCATCGTCATCGACCACCAGTATTTTTGTCTTTTCCATGGGATTCTCCTTCTTATGTGCCGGGCGAATCATCAGACAGCCTTCACTTTTTCCTCGAATTCATCGCGGAAAAGCCGTAAGCCGGAGAGGATCGGTTCGGCCATGCCGGTGCCCATCGGGCAGAAGGTCCTGCCGTAGATCCCGTGGGCGAGATATTCGAGGTCATCGATGTCCCGTGCCGTGCCCGTGCCTGCCGCGAGCCTTTCCAGATGCTCCAGCATGCGTTTTCCTCCGACGCGGCAGGGCAGGCAGTTGCCGCACGATTCGTGCACGAAGAAGCGGGTGATGCGTCTGACTACCTCCACCATATCCGTTGTCTCGTCCATCACGATGACGGCCCCTGTCCCCAGCGCTGTGCCGGCCGCCTTCAGGGTTTCGAACGCCATGGGCGTGGATATCCTGTCCGCGCTTATGATGGGAGTGGATGCACCGCCTGGAATGATCGCCTTGATGGACCTCCCCATTCGGACGCCCCCCGCATGTTCATAGATGATGTCCTTCAAGCGTGTCCCCAGAGGCAGCTCGTAGTTGCCGGGACAATTGACATGACCGCTCACGCAGAAGATCTTTATCCCCTTGCTCTCCTTGGTGCCGATGCTTGAATACCACTGAGCGCCCCTCAGAACGATGTGCGGGATATTCGCAAGCGTCTCCACGTTCTGCACAAGCGTAGGCTTGCCCCATAAGCCGCTTTGTGCCGGGTAGGGGGGTTTGGCGCGCGGAACGCCCCGTTTGCCCTCGAGCGATTCGATCATCGCAGTCTCTTCGCCGCAGATATACGCGCCTGCACCGCGATGGACCGATACATCGAGATCAAAGCCGCTTCCGAGGATGTTGCGGCCGAGGTATCCATGCTGGTAGGCATCCGAGATCGCCTTGATCCACCGTTTGACGCCCAGGAAGAACTCGCCGCGGATATAGACGAAAGCCCGGTGAGCCCCGATGGCGTATGCGGAGATGATCACCCCCTCCAGGATCGAATGCGGATCCCTCTCCACGATGAGGCGGTCCTTGAATGTGCCCGGCTCGCCCTCATCGGTGTTGACCGCAAGGTATTTGACCGGGGCGTCTTTGGGCATGAAATCCCACTTGGCGCCTGTCGGAAAACCCGCTCCGCCCCGCCCTTTGAGCCCGGACGCCTTCACCTCGGCGATAATCGCCTCAGGAGACATCTTCAGCGCCTTCCGCAGCGCTGTATATCCCCCGTAACGCAGGTAGGTGGATATCTTTTCCGAGTTGGGGCGGTGGACGTTTGCCAGGAGAACTTTCTCGTGCTGTGGCATACTACACCTCCCCCATGAGGCGTTCGAGAATGTCGTCAATGCTTGCCGGAGAGAGGTTTTCATAGAGCTGATCGTTTACGCGCATGGCAGGCGCCGTGCCGCAGGAGGCAAGGCACTGCACGGTTTCCAGGGTGAACCTTCCGTCGCTCGTCGTCTCTCCCGGTTTGATGCCCAGTTTTGCGCCGACATACTCGACAACCCGTTCGGCGCCGTCATTCAGATAGCACGAGAGTCCTTCGCACACCTGGATGACATAGCGGCCGACGGGCTCCATCCGAAACAGGGTATAGAAGCTCGCCGTGCTGTATACCTCGGAGTCTGTCAATCCCAGGCGCTTCGCTACCTGGTGCAGGGCGTCCCTGGTGAGATATCCCTTCTGTTCCTGTGCAATGTAGAGCGCGGCAAGGAGCATGGCTCGCTTTGCCGGATCGATGATTGCCGTTGAATCGGTTTTTTTTGAAACTTTCGCGCCAGCCATTCAGCAGACTCCTTTCAAACAGCGGTAATACGCATGTGCATCATGCCGGCAGGATGCAACTGCGTATGGTGCAATGAGGTTGTCTGGGGTCAAAGCAATAATAATGCCATGGAAATCATAATAAAATAACCAAACAAATCAATTTGTTAAGATGATAAACCAATCATGTGGGAGAAAAATGGGGTATTTTACCCCTGCGGGAGGGGATATATGCCCCCCCTCTCTTTAGGAAGATAGGAAGAATGGGTGACAACCCTGCGAGAAGAGTGTATTTCAGTAACGGTCATATTAAAATATTTGTGTCAGGGAGGATGAAAGTCAGTAACTAGGTGCTTGTCCGGTAGGTTTTATTATGGTAACAATAACATAATTAATGGGTAAGGGGAGGAGTCCGTGAGGATAAAAACATCGATACTGATTGCGCTGATATTTCTCTGGGGATTTCCCGCCGCTGCTTCCGAAGGGAAGCTCCTTGTCGCGGTAGCTGCGAACTTCATGGCGCCCTTCACCGAGATCGCAGCCGCATTTGAAAAGGAGAGCGGATGCCGCGTCGAGCCCGTGTTCTCCTCAACGGGCAAGCTCTATGCCCAGATCATCAACAATGCCCCCTATGATATGTTCCTTGCCGCAGACAAGCAACGGCCCGGGCTGCTCTTCAAGGACGGCCTGTGCGAGGAGCCCTTTGTCTATGCCCGGGGAGAGATCGTCCTCTTCTCGCAGCAGAGCGATTTCTGCGCCCGGTTTGCCGACTGGACCGAGGCGGTGCGGTCGGACGCGGTCGAGAAGATCGCCATTGCCAATCCCGAGACCGCCCCATACGGCGCCGCCGCCGTGGCCGCTCTGAAAGAGGCGGGCCTCTTTGAGAGCCTTCAGGGCAAGTATGTATTTCCCCAGGATATCGGCCAGGCGTTCCAGTATGCCTCAACCGGTTCTGTTCAGGCCGGGTTCTGCGCCCTTTCGTCCGCCTTGACCGATGAGGGGAAGAAGGGCTGCTATTTCCCAGTGAAGCAGGCCCCTCAGGTCGTCCAGGCCGCCTGCATCCTCAAGAGAACGCAAAACCGCGAGGCCGCGCAGAAGCTCGCCGAATTCCTTTCGGCTCAGGGCGGTGTCATGATCAAGGAGAAGTATGGATACCGGTAGCATTCTCGGTCCGTTATGGATCTCCTTCAAGCTCGCGGCGGCTACCACGGTCGTGCTCCTTGCCGCCGGGTCCTTTCTCGCCTATCTCCTGGTGTATCGAAAGGTGCCGGCCAGGGCCGTGGTGGAGTCACTCATCAGCCTGCCCATCGTGCTTCCCCCCACGGTGCTGGGTTTTTACCTGCTGATCCTGATGGGGCCGAAGGGGACCTTCGGCAGGGCGTGGGAAGGGCTTTTCCAATCCTCCCTCCTCTTTACCTTCGCCGGTATCGTGATCGCATCGGTCATCTCCAGCCTGCCCTTTGCGGTCCAGCCGCTCAAGGCCGCATTCGCCAAGATAGACAGGAGGATTCTCGAGAATGCCCATGTCCTGGGCCTGTCGTCTCTTGCAACATTTTTCCGTGTGGTCGTGCCCAATTCGGCTGCGGGCTTTGCAGCCGCATCGATCCTCGTGTTCCTGCATACCATGGGTGAATTCGGGGTGATCCTCATGGTGGGAGGCAGTATCCCGGGAGAGACGAAAGTCGCCTCCATCGCCATCTTCGAGGCTGTTGAATCGCTCAGATACCGGGATGCCTGGGTCCTCTCCCTGGTCCTGGCCCTGGTGAGCTTTTCGTTCCTGCTGGTGATCAACGCGTTGAACAAAGGGGAGTACGATGGCATTAAGGGCTGAGATCAGGAAAAAGCTGAACCACTTCACCCTGGACATCTCCCTGGCATGCGCAGGGGGAAGGATCCTCTCTCTTGTCGGGCCTTCGGGCTCGGGCAAGACCACAATCTTGAGGATCATCGCAGGCCTGGAAAAGCCTGACGAGGGGACCATCACCTGCGGTGAGGAGATCTGGGTGAATACCGGGAGAGGCACATTTCTTCCAACGCAAAAGAGGCGCCTTGCCATGGTTTTTCAGGACTTTGCGCTGTTCCCCCACCTCAGTGTGTTCAACAACGTCTGCTTTGCCGCGCGGGACAGGTCCCTCGCCGAGATGCTCATGAAACGATTCGGGATATGGCACCTGAAGGATACCAGACCGCAGTCCATCTCCGGAGGAGAGAGGCAGCGGGCCGCCATCTGTCAGGCCCTGGCGCGTGAACCCAAGGTGCTCCTCATGGACGAGCCCTTTTCCGCCCTCGATCCGATCACCCGCAGGAAGCTCCGCATGGCCGTTGCGGAGATGAAGCACGAGCTGAAGATTCCCATCATCCATGTCACACACGACATCAGAGAGGCGCTCTTCCTGGGTGACGAGATCGTCCCGGTCGTCAGCGGAAAGATCTTTCAGAAATGGATCCTGCAGTTCATGCTCACGATGCGGGGCGAAGGTCTGTGTCCTGATCGCACCGCTCAGGAGGATCAGGGAGATATCGAACTGGAGATCTATGATGCGAGAAAGGAGTGTAAGAGATGAACATCGGGCCTTATTCGATTGAAGATTACATGCATCTGGTCAAGTCGTTTCACGGCAACGTAGCGCCGGGGCTTATCATCGGCGGGTTCATGGTGGACCTCGCCAAGAGTGAACTGCCCGACGGGGTGCTGTTCGACGCCATCAGCGAGACAAAAACCTGCCTTCCCGACGCTCTCCAGCTCCTCACGCCCTGCACCATCGGCAACGGCTGGCTCAAGGTCATGGACTTCGGCCGCTTTGCCCTGTGCCTGTATGACAAGTATGAAGGCAAGGGGGTGAGGGTGTTCCTGGACCCGGAAAAATTGAATTCCTGGCCGGAGATCAAGACATGGTTCTTCAAGCTCAAGCCAAAGTCAGAGCAGGACCCCGATGCCCTCAGAGACCAGATCGTAGAGGCCGGGACGGACATCCTCACGGTGCAGCATGTCACGGTTGACACGGCTTCGCTTCAGAAGAAGGGCAAAGGCGCCATCGCTCTCTGCCCGTCTTGCGGAGAATCATATCCTGCAAAGGATGGAGCGGCGTGCCTGGCCTGTCAGGGAAACAGCCCGTACAAAAAGGAGCCGCACGATGCGGCCCCCGGCCTCCGGATTGTATCCAAACCCAAAAACGACCGCGACTGAGTTGTATCCGCACGCCGGACCTTGATACTGATGTCTGTATCGCTACTCCTTAAGATTATCAACAGAAGGAGGAGCGGATACGATGAAGATAAGCGCACGGAATGTCTTGAAGGGCAAGGTGAAGAAGGTCACTCCCGGAGCGGTCAATACCGAAGTGGTCGTGGCGCTGTCCGGAGGCAGTGAGATCGTTTCCATCATCACCAGGGAATCGGCCGAGAACATGCAGATCGCCGAAGGGAAAGACGTCGCCGCGGTCATCAAGGCATCGAACGTGATGCTGGCTGTGGATTGATAACCCCGGCCCGGGGCTGAACCCCGGGCCGAGTTCGCGTCAGATCTCTATCGCGCCTTTCTGAAGCGTCTTGGTGGGCCTGAATATCTCGATGCCGAACTTGTCGGCGAGCTCGGTGCACTTCGCAACCAGGGTAGGGTAGCCGATGCTCTTGGCGAGCATGAAGGGTCCGATGCCGCCGCCTCCGTTGGCGATTGCGGTGTCGATGTCCTTCGGATCGGTCACCACCCCTTCCTCCAGGAGCTTGGTGGCCTCGTTCGCCTGGAGCGCGATCATGTGCGTGGGATCGTACTCGCTGGTGGGGCTGGAGACGTCGATCGCGGGCCTGCCGGCCGACCAGTCGTAGATCCCTTTACCCGTCTTCTTGCCGAGCCGGCCCAGGGCTACGAGGTCCTTCAGCGCCTTTCGCGGCGTATAGTCAGGTGAGAGGGTCTTTGCATAGTAGCCTTGCGTGTGCAGCACGATGTCCAGGCCCACGTAGTCGAGCAGCTCGAAGGGGGTCATGGGCATCACGGGCTTGAAGACCGCGTCGAAATCGTTGGGCTTGGGCGATCCCTTATCGAGGATGAGCTGCAGGAGCAGGGCCGTGGGGGCGTTGACTCGGTTGTAGATGAAGCCCGGCGAGTCCTTCTGCACGATTACCGGCACCTTGTTCATCTTTTTCGCCGTCTCGCAGGTGATCTCTATCGCCTCGGGCGAGGACTTTTCCGTGGATATCACCTCAACCAGCTTGAGCAGCACGGCCGGGTTGAAAAAGTGCATGCCCACCACGCTCTGAGGCCTCTTGGTCGCCGAAGCGATGGCGGTGATGCTCATGGATGAGGTGTTGCTCGCAAGTACGGCGTGCTTCGGCGCAAGCGCATCCAAATCGGCGAAGAGCCTTTTCTTGATATCCAGGTCTTCGAACACCGCCTCGATCACCAGGTCGGCGTCGCCCACCGCCTCCTTGAGGTCGGTGGTGGGTTTGAGCCGTGAGAACATCTCCCTGCTCTGGTCTTCTGTGATCTTGCCCTTGCCTGCGAACTTGTCCAGACTCTCTCTGATAGTGCTCACGCCCTTGTCGACGAAGCGCTGCTCGATGTCGTGCATGGCTACCGTAAAGCCCGCCATGATCCCTGCCTGGGCAATGCCGCTGCCCATGGCGCCCGATCCGATCACTGCAATCTTCTTTACCTCCATGATATCACCTCCTCCTTTTCCTTCATCTCACTCGCCCCTGAACTGAGGCTTCCTTTTTTCGAGAAATGCCGTGAAGCCCTCAATGGCATCCTTCGAGGCCGCGCAGATATTGCTCTGTTCGGTCTCCACCTTGAGCCCATCGTCCATGCCCTTATCCAGATGCGCCTGGACGGAACAAAGGACGGCCCGCACTGCAAGTGGAGCCTTCTCCGAGAGTTCCGCTGCCTTCTCCATGACCCTGGGCATGAGCTGATCAGGCGGGTAGACCCCATCCACAAGACCTATGGCGAGGGCCTCTTCCGGATTCAGGCGTCTGCTGAAGAGCATGAGATCAAGGGCCTTGGACCTGCCCAGCAGACGAGTCAGCCGCTGGGTCCCGCCCCAACCCGGAATGATCCCCAGATTCAGCTCGGGGCAGCCTATCCTGGCTTTGTCGCTGGCCGCCATATACCGGAAATGGCACGCCAGGGCCAGTTCGCAGCCCCCGCCCAGGGCATGGCCGTTGATGGCCGCGATAACGGGCTTCTCGAACCGGTCAACCTTGGTCCACAGGGCCCGGCCCACCGCGCCCACGTCCGGGTGGTTCACCGCATCGGCTACGTCCATGCCTGCACAGAACGATTTCTCTCCGCAGCCGGTGATGACCAGAACCCGCACTTCGCCGTCAGAGGCGACCTCGTCGAGTGCGCGGTCAATTTCACCGAGCATGGCATAGCTCACCGCATTGTTCGCCGGACGGTTCAGGGTCAGTACCGCAACCTTTCCTCTTTTCTCCAACAGCAGGGTTTCATAGCCCATACCAAGTCCTCCTTTCATGATAGAAATCGGGATCACATAACTCATGTTATTTGAACGATTCGAATATACTTGCTTCCCGATCGGGAATCAATGGATAAATAATATGATCTTACAATGATTCAGGTGTCATCAGGCTTTTCAGGGAGAAACAATCTTCGTCGATCTCCACATCGAACCGGATCGCCTCATAGGTGATCTCGGTGAACGCTCCGGATTCACCAGCCGGGGTGATGCGGATGATCGATGGCAGCATGCGCGAGCCCAGTTCCCGGATACCGGAATAGGTCATGGTCTGCACGAGGTCTGCCTTATCTCCGTAGAACTCGATATTGAGCGGGAGAAGATCCGATTGCCGAACCGTTGCAATCACCTTGCTCCATATCGTCTGGGAAGCAGGGTCGGGTCTCAAGGTGATCTCGATCACCTCGGTCTTTTCCCGGATGCCCGTGAAAGTGATTTCCGCGAGGTAATCCTCGGAGAGCATGTCTCCCCTGACAGCGTCGCTCAAGGTGAGATGGCTCCCCAGCCATGGTGCTCCCGCCATGGAAGGCGGGAGCTTGATGACCCGGCCGACATCGGGCAGATAGCTCCAAATACTCTTTCCCAGCTTTACGATCGAGTGCCCCCGCTGTCCCGACGGTTCCAGGGTCCTCACCAGGGTGTATTTTCTCCCCTTGCTCCAGGCCTCGAGCATGGTTTCGCGTTCGGAAAGACCGGTGGACACTCTCAACCTCATGACCGCATGGCTGGAGCTTCCCCGGTAAAGGTCGTCGATGCGGCATGCGATCTCTCGGGGAGACATATCCTCAGCGGACAGGGCCGCCCGGAAGGGAAGGACCGGCATGAAAAAGAAAAAGAGCAGCAGGCAGAGAGTATATCCCGCCCTGATCATGACACCACCTCCATGCTTTACATTAAAAAGTGCGGGCACTGTCCTTGCCTTCGGAAGGAGGCCGCGGTCCCCGCCGATTAAGGTCAGGCCTTGCTCAAGGCGATCCTAAAAGAGGTTTTTTAGCGTGCATCCTCTCTTTCTGCTCTTTCTGCAGGACTGACCGCGCATCCAGGAAAGGGCCCCTGGCGAAAAAAGAAACTATTCTGAAGGAATATAATAGAGAGATGAGACTGTATCACAAGCGGGGTGCAAGCAGGACGGGGAGACAGGGGTTGTCTTTCGGGCGGGGAAGGGGCATCTTCGTCCCCATGCCCTTTGAGCGGGAGAAAGGCGCCCTGCATGACCTGCGCAAAAACAGGGCTCACCTCCACCGAGCCGGACGAAGTGCAGAGGCCGATAAGGCAATGACGTATTTGCCCGCCTCATTTGCAGCCGGGCATGCCTGTAAAAGGTCTCGAGAAGACTAAAAGCAGGCGAAAAGACGGCGTCATTTCAGGAGCGTTCGATAGAGCGCTTTGAGTCCGGCGTCCGCGTACTTCTGGAAGATGCCGAAATGGAAGCTCAACTGAGAAGGCCCCTGGTCAACGATCTCGATATTGATGTTTTCCTGGTAGAGCGCGGCTGACGCCCTGGCAAGAACCCCGGGTGTGTTCCTCATGCCGATGCCCACGGGCGAGAGCAGGCACAGATCGTAGCGGATATCCAGAAAGTCGGGCGAAAGACTCTTGACGATGGTCTCTTTGAGCCCGTCCGCCTTGTCCATGAGATCGTGCTGATCGACGATCACCGCGATATCATCCTTGTCGGAAGGGTAGTGGTGCGTATTGATGCCGAAGTCTTTGAAGATATCGAGCAGTTCCTTGGTGAAACCGATGGTCTCGCCGATCATGTCCTTTTCGATATAGACATAGGCGATGCCGTCCATACGGGCGATGCCCACTGCCGTTTCGCCCGGGATGCGCGAGCTCACGATCCTGGTGCCCGGAACACTGGGGTTGTTGGTGTTGCGGATGTTGATGGGGATGTTCTTGTTCTTGCAGCTCACCATGGCGTCGAAATGGAAGACATTGAATCCCCGCGAGGAGAGCAGCCTGATCTCCTTGTAGGTCAGTTCCGGGATCACCGAGGCCTCGGGGATGAGCCGGGGATCGACCTGGTAGACCCCGTCGGTGTCGGTCCAGTTCTCATAGCACGAGGCGTCCACGGCATAGGCCACCTCGCCGCCGGTGAGATCCGACCCTCCGCGGGAGAGGACCGCGATGTCTCCTTTCAGGGTAATGCCGTAGTAGCCGGGGATGACGTAGATCGGCCCGTCCTTCAGGCAATCCCGTATCCCGGAATGGGCTGCGGGGAGCACCTTTGCATTGCCGAACCGGTCGGAGACGAGGAAGCCCATGTCCTCGGGCAGCATAAGCTTTGCATCCATGCCTTTGCTCTGGAAGTAGCGGGCAATGATCTTGGCGTTGTAGTGCTCACCTCGGGAGGCGAAGAAATCGATCCTCTTCTTGTTTGAGATGTGAGATGTAAGGTCCGACTCGAGGTCCTCCAGGATATCGTCGCCTCTGATGCCCAAGTCGGCAACGAGGGATTTGAACTTGGCGAGCACCCTCTCGAAGCTCTCACGTGCCGTGATGCTTTTTCCCCGTGAGCTGAAATGATGCCCGTTGGTGGCGATATTGAAGAGGTGGTCGGTAACCTTTTCCGATTCGCTTCCATCCTTACCGGGTGCCGAAACGACTACGAAACGGCGGTTTTCGTCGGCGCACACGATCCGGCGGACCTTTTCGATCTGGCCGGCATTGGAAACAGAACTCCCCCCGAACTTGCATACGATGCCTGCACCCATGGATCTTGCCCCCTTTCATGCTGAAGGTCTTCCCTGCTCGTGAAGCCCAGCCCTTTTTCAGCACCCTCTTCTATCCCAACTTCCGGCCCAGGGAAAGAGGCAATCGGAGGCCGGGCTTCCGTATGAGGGAGGACTGTCCATCAGGCGGCCTCTCATCGCCGGGGAGGAAATACCGAGGTATGCGGTTGTTTTTCTATTGGGCGCACGCATCGAGGATTTCTGAAGGGGAGAACATGATGCAGATCTGTATCTCCCTCACGGGACATGCAAGGTTGCATTGCCTGCCCCGGGGATATATATAGCCGGGAGACAGAGGCGCGGGAACCTTGAGAAACGCTTGATCGGGGGAAAGTGAATATGGAAGTGAATATATTTGATCAGGTCGTGAATTTCGTCTGTGCGGTAAACTGGAACGGGCTGGGCCATCACGCCTTCCGTATCCTGCTCGTGCTCGTTATAGCTCTGGTGGCAACCAGGGTGCTGAATCGATTGATGAATATCCTCAGGCAGAGGCTCGTGAGCGCCGGTTTGTCAAAGGGGGATTCAGCCGCCGAGACAGCAAAGCGCACCGACACCATCATCAGGCTCGTCAGACAGGCCTCGTGCATCTTCCTGTGGGCCATGGTGGCCCTGGTCCTGCTCAAGGAGGTGGGGGTGGAGATCGCACCCATTCTCGCAGGTGCGGGCATCGTGGGCCTGGCGGTGGGATTCGGGGCCCAGAACCTGGTGAGGGACGTGATATCGGGCTTCTTCTTCATTCTGGAGGACCAGGTCCGGGTGGGTGATGTAGTAGTGGTGAACGGCACCGGAGGGCTGGTGGAGGAGATGAACTTCCGGACCATCATCCTGCGCGATACCTCCGGGGTGGTGCATATCTTCCCCAACGGGACCGTGACCACGCTCAGCAACATGACCAAGGACTGGTCGGCCTACCTGTTCGATCTCAGCGTGGCCTACAAGGAGGACATTGACCGGGTGATGCGGGTCATCGAGCAGGTCGGGAGCGAGATGGTCCTGGACCCGAAGTTCGGCCACCTCATGCTCGAAGCCCCGGAGATCTTCGGGGTAAACGAGTTTGCGGATTCCGCCGTGGTGATCCGGGGGCGCATCAAGACCAGGCCGATCCAGCAGTGGGCCGTGGGCCGCGAGTTCAATCGCAGGATCAAGTATGCCTTCGATGCCGCAGGGATCGAGATCCCATTTCCCCACCGGACGATTTATTTCGGTGACGCGAGCAAGCCCTTTGACGTGAGGATCGCAGAGGCGAATCAGGGGGCTGCCGTCAAGGAAGGCCGGAAGGAGCAGGAGCGGGCGTAAGCCCCGGCGCGCAGAGCCGCCCGTTTCCCTTTGACCATGATAGTCCCTCAGGATCGGGTCTCGAGGCTTATCAGGGGCGTCGACCCGAACGCGTGGTATTCTCCCACCTGTCCGCCATTGTTCATGATCCACTCATATCGTCTTTGCAAGCTGGAGAATCTGGAGCGGCAGATCGATGCCGAGCTTCTTGGCCGCATCCAGGTCTACGATGATGATCAGGTTCTCCTGACGGATGATAGGAATGTCCTCGGGTTTGAGCTTGTCATTCAGTATCCGTGCCGTCTGATCCGAGGTCAAATCACCGATGGTGCGAAATTCGGGGGCGATGTACAGGAGAGACCCCTTGATGTCACCGGTAATGGACGAGATACAGGGGATCATGTTCTCATGTGACATTCTACCCAGATCAATGGCCTCTCTGAAGTTTCTCAACCCGTAATACTTGTCGATCGGAACGAAAAAGGCATCGATCTTCTGCGCAATCATCTCCTCGATGGCAGGGACAATGGAGTCGCCCATGCCCACCTGCTTGGATATCACCTGGACACCCAGCTGAGGGGCCTTAGCCGCGGTTTCTTCGGTATAGGCGACGGCATTCTCGTCGTCGCTGTGGATGATGCCGATTGTCTTCATGTTCGGCAAGGCAAGCTGGGAGATGCGGATCACATCGAGCGGGTCCATATAGATGGTAACTCCTGTCAGACCCTTGCCGGGCTCGGTTTTCGACGGACAGCCCACCAGCTCCGGTATGGCCACGCCGGTGAACACCAGGGGAATGCCGGCCTTGATGAACCTGTCCTTTGCATACTTGGTGGCCGGGGTCCCCACGGTGATGACCGCATCGGGCTTGCGTGAGACGATGTCGCCGGCGGCTCCCTTGATCTTGATGAGGATCTTGACCTTCTCCCACAGTCCTGCCTCGGCGTCGGCATCGATCACAGTGCGTCTGATGGTGAGGTTCTTCCCCTCCACGAGCCCGTGCTTTTCAAAGCCCTTGACCGTACCTTCGTAGAGGTGGTCGAAGGCAAGCAGGTTCCCCACCTGGAGAACCTCAACCGAGTAGGTTTCGGCCCGGCACGGACCGAACATGATGAGCAGGGAAAACAGACACAAGAGCATGTATTTCATGGCTATCCTCCTAAGTACCGTGTATCATCGCCCGGTACGAGGCTGGAATATCCCTATTCATCGGTAATCGGCGGTACTATCTTGAAGCGCCGTACAGGACAATTGTACTGCAAACGGGGGAGGGTGTGGGGCCGTGATCCCTCGGAGGACCGGCCCTGCGCTTCGCTCAGCTGCTCAGGTCCTTTTTCATCTCCTCGAACTGGGCCTTGGAGATCTCTCCTCTGGCATAGCGTTTTTCCACGATGTCCAAAGGGGTTTCCCTCCCGGCCTCATAGGATGCAGAGGGCCCTCTGGTGACCCTGATGAAGAGATAGACCACAAGCAGGATGAGGAGAAAGATGATGATCCACATGATCGCACCTCCAAACCACGAGTTCATCATGCCCCAGCCGTGGCGGTCATAGTAGCCCTGGGCCATAACGACGGTCGAGAATGCAAGCGTGAAAAGAGAAGCGAGCCACACGGACGTGCAGCGATAGGTATTCTTCACGCGGGCCTCCTTTCTCCTTCCGGCCCCTTCTCATGACCCCTGTCCCGCTGAAGAGGCGGAAAGAATCGCGAGCTCCGAAAAAGGCCTTGAGAGCCGCCCGGAGCCCTTGTCCCATGGTGATCTCATATACAGGGTAGTGGCTGGACTTATGAAAATCAATCACCGCCCCTGCCTCGTCAGAGAAGAAAAGGGGTAGGGTTCGATGCTACAGGGACCCGTCGAGCACCTCGGCCACCGATGCCTTGCAGGCCCGGCAGCGTTGAGCCCCCCGGAAAAGCGGCTCCCCGCAGAAGGGGCAGTGGTAGCGCTCGCACTCGGAGCGAGCCCACTCAACGCTGCCTTCCTCGTCTCCGAGCTGGGCGACCTTCTGCCGCCAGATGGGTATCGTGCGCTTCATCACCCTGACGCCCGTGGCGAGACCGAAGTTTTCTATCAGGCTGCACGGCCACTCATTGCACTGGTGGCAGGAGTAGATTCCTTTGGACCTCACGCAGTCACGGATACGGCAGAGCCTGCAGAAACCATAGAGCTGCCTGGGGGGGTCGGGCTGCATGCATCCCTGACAGACGGTTTCCTCCGGCCTGGTGCCGTACAGCCCGCCCATCGCGGCCTTGAACTTCTCGTTGTTGTCGCGCGTGGCGATATACACGCCGCAGGTGCCGCAGTATAAACCGCAGGGCGCCATCAGCTCCCTGTTCCGGAACTCCTCTTCACTCCATCCCTTCATGGCATCTCCTTTCCCCGTCCTGAAGGAGGCGTCTGCCCTTCGGACAGAAAAGCCGGCAGCCGCTCGCTAAAGGGCAGGCGAGCCGGTAATACGGGAGTATACCCGAATTAACGGGAAAATCCGAGGGAAAATCACACCCCACAAAAAAGGCAAAAAAATAGCCAGAAGAAATTTTGGAGTAAGAGCATAGAAAAGGAAGGCTATGCTCCTTCTTCTGGCTTAAAAAAGGAGGTTTCTCTTACAGAGAGTAATTGTTTACTAACCTACCACTAAATAATAGTGTATAGGCGATGAGCTGAAAGGTGTGTAATCTCTTGAAGACCCGAGTTGTAAGCCCAGGTCCTACAGGGAGGGGCATGGGGCCTGCCTGACAAATTGATGAAGCAGCGGGGCTGTGCCGGCAGTCGAACAGCCTGGCCGGGCTCATCATGGCGTGTGGTGCTGCATTGACGCCGGTTATAGGACGGGGGACACAAGGATGGATACGGTCAGGCACCGCTGTTTCCCCGGGAGCGGAGGAAGGCTCGGTTGGGACAGCGGGGCCCGGGAACAGGGCCGTCTTCCTGAAGATCGAACAGGGACCTCTCGCGGCTGCTCTCTCATCCCCCGCTTGCGAGCACCTGTTTGATGACCTCGCCGAGATTTTTTATGCTGTAGGGTTTTCTGATGTATTTCCCCACGCCAAGCCGGATTGCCTCCTCCACCCGGATATTCTCCGCATATCCGCTTGCAATGACCGCCTTCTGCCCGGGATGGTCATGAATGATCCGGCGATAGGTCTCCAGCCCGTCAATGCCGGGGTCCATGATCATGTCCAGAAGGACCAGGTCCGCGGAGTTGCCCTTCAGGTATTCAACAGCCTCTTCCCCGCTGGATGCAGTGACCACCAGATAGTTCAGGCTCTTCAGTATCTCCGATGCGATCTTCCTCTGCTGATCGATATCGTCCACCACAAGGATGGTTTCTCCGCTCCCCATGAGATCGCGCATAGGCCGGAGTTCGCCTGTTTGCTCTCCGGCGGCCTTTCCCGCGCTCGGGAAATAGAGCTCAAAGCAGGTTCCCCTGCCCACTTCGCTCTGGACGGTAATGTATCCCTGGTGGTCATGAACCGTTCTCCACACCACGGTCATGCCCAGGCCGGTGCCCGTTCTCTTGAGGTTTTTCTTGGTGTAGAACGGTTCGAAGATCTTCTTGATATCATCCTGCATAATGCCGATCCCGTTGTCGCTGACCTTCAGGACGACATAGTCGCCTTTGCGGATCGTGTCATAGCCGGGCAGGGGCGAACACACAAAACGGTTCTGCGTGGTAATGGTGATCCAGCCTCCTTCCGGCTGGGCCTCCACGGCATTGATGAAGAGACTCGCGAGCGATTTTCTCAAATGGGTGAGGGAGCCTCTCACGGGATGGAGACCGGGATCGAGCTCTGTTTTCACCCGGATGGCCGCCCAGGCGTTTTTCAGCCGCTGGCATTCCTGTGACTCGAGAAACTCGAGCACCACGTCCTTGTTTATGTTCACCAGAGATGTACCCGGCATGTCCTGACTGGCCAGGATCAGGAGGTCTTCGACAATGGCGGCGGCCTTCAGGCCGGAATCCCTCATGAGCTGGATAGGCTCTCTCATGGGGCTGTCGCCGGGGAGGCCGAGCAGGATCAGCTCGGGATAGGTGACGATGCCGGTCAAGACATTGTTGAGGTCGTGGGCGACGCGGCCTGCCAGCATTCCCAGCGCCTCCATCTTCTTCGACCGGTCGAGTTTTTCGGCGAGTTCCATCTTCTCTGCATCGGCGCGTTTTCGGGATTCTGTTTCCTTAAGGAGCTGCTCACTGCTCTGCATCAGCTCCTGTGAGCGCTTTTCCACTAGGTCTTCCAGGTGCTGGTTCATCTGCTCCAGAGCATCCCGCGCCTCTTTTGCCTCGGTGATGTCGCGGATGAAAAACAGGACCGCCTCCGTGTTTTCCCAGGATATCGGAAACCTGCTGGTCTCGATCCACCTGATGGTACCGTCCTTCCGTATCAGTCTCAGCTGTTCGCCTCTCTTGACCGGCCCGCCGGACAATGGTTCGTACAGGTTTTCCAAGGCCTTCCTGTCCTCTGGATGGATGAGGTCCAGCGCAGGCCCGGGGACCAGGTCTTCCACCGGAAACCCGCTTATCTCCTCGATTTTGGGATTTGCGTAGATGCAGGTCCCATTGCGCATCACCATCACGCCTTCGCTTGCGTTGTCCACCAGGAGGCGATAATTCTGCTCGTATTGCCGGAGCCGCTGAAACAAACGGGACTGGTGCACGATCACGGCGATCTGCCGGGCGATCCCGGTGATCAGATCCACGTCGCTGCGGTCGAGGTCACGCCGCGATACGGCAGGATCGATGATCAGAAAACCGGTCGGTTCGTGCCGGAAAACAATGGGCGCCACGATGAATGACGAGATGCCTGTCTGCTCGGCAACCGCACCGAGCAGCTCGCCGAGGCCTTCGGGCATATTCCCCGCAGTGTCTGCGATAAAGGGGGCTGTCTGGGGGAAGACGGGGTTCTCTATACGGAACAGCCTTCTTCTCAGACCGTCCTCAGCCTGGGGGCTGATGCCGTACCCTCTGACGAGGTCGATCCGATTCGGGCTCTTCTCGCTGAAGAGCAGAATCAGTGCCCGGTCGATGTCCATGTGTTCTTTCAGACCCTCGAGGATTGCATCGAGGATCTCCTCGGTGACGCATGCCGATGAGATCGCGTTACCGACCTCCTGGATCAGGGCTGCATTATCGTGCTTGCTGTCGACTTCTCTGAGAAAAAGGGCGGCGGTCTCGGCCTGGTTCCGAATCTGTATTTCCTGGTCACGGCCTTCCAAATATTCCTTGGACAGGCAAAAAACCACGAACAGCGTGAGCAGGGTCAGGCTCATCTCCAGCCAGGAGTGATATGAGAGGACGAAGAACGAGGAGGGAACAAAGATGAGGATTGCCGCCAGGCCATATGAGCGCACCATGTTGAGATGGTATTTCAGGCCGTGGTCCCAGGTGACGGTGTACCTGCAGTGCGGATCGCCTTTGTGTACGCACTCGGGATGCTCCACCCGGGCATATTTGCCGGTAAACGGTTTTCCCAGACCCTCGATGAAGCCGATGCGGTTTTTGCACTGGCGGGGTTTGTCTTTCACCCCCTCTCTGGGTGTGCACACGATTTCCACCTTGTTTTTTCCCAGCTTCCTTGAGTCGATGGTCACCCCCCGGTTCAGTTTTGACCCGATGATAGCTGCCCCTTTGTAGGCAGCGCACGGAGTCAGGAATCCGAGAAAAAACTGGCGAATGGAGGTGAATGAGTCTCCGTTTGCCACCAGGCGGCCCGCCTCCCTGGGAATATCCGGATTGCCGGTCAGCCTGATACAGATATCCCCGAATCTGTCCGCCTGTTCCTGGGTGAACCAGTATCCCGGGTCTTTGAAATCGAGCGGCGAGATGCCGGCATACTCGAGGATAGAGCTGATATCCACATCCGGGTAATGCTTACGGATATACTCGATATAGCCCCACGTGATCCTGATGTTATACAGACGGGGCTCGTGCGCCCTGTCGGCAGGGGTCGTATCAAGGGTATCCATACAGCACACTCCTCGGAAAGACATCAAGGTTCACGTGATTTCAATGGGGAAAGAATTAAGCAGAAAACAGCTACTATTTCAAGTTAAAGATACCTGGGAGAAAAACGGCTGCCCGGCGAGGGTGCAAAGCGCCTCAGCGCGTCTGATGCGCGGCCGTCAGCCGCCTGCCTCAGGCGCGTCGCCGGTGCTGTCCGGAGATGTCCGGGGAGATCGGGCCGACACCTCGACGATCCTCACCTTTGCCGTTTTGTTCAGCACCCATTTGAAAGCGGGGAGAATCACCCCGTCAGGTCTGGAAATGTCCTCTATGACAAAGATGGCGACCGGTATGGCAAGGCCCCAGATGCCTCTTCCCATGGTTTTCTTCCTGAGCTGCGACAGGCCGCTGTTCAGAATGCCTTTCACGGCCATGCCCAGCGGTCCGGTGGCGGGTATGCTTCCCATGCGTGTACTCCTTGATGTGTCTCAACGGATGATATCAGATAATTCCCCACGGTGAAAGCGTGCCCCTTAAGGAACGAAGGCCCAGCCCCATGATCCGGGTGTAAAAAAACCTGTACAGGCAGGGAATCAGGGTGTATTATTTTCCTGCATGGCATGGACGGCTTCCCGGTTCGCCCGGATGTGTCCTGACGGGTTCAACGGGATTGATCACCCCTAGTGAAAAGAAGACACGAAAAGGAGGTAGGGTATGAGGAAGGTTCTTTTGTCGGCGGCGGTCCTGATCGCCATGGTTCTGCCGGCGGGCGTCCTGGCACAGGACGGGCTTGAAGAGGCAAGGATTCTCCTGGAGAAGGATCACGATCTCGATGCATTCCAGAAGGCCATCGATCTGTGCACGGCTGCTGCAGACAGTCAGCCGGATAGCTTCGAGGCGAACTGGATGGCGGCCAGGGCCTACCGGTTGTACGCGGATGAGGTGAAGCAGCGGCAGCTGAGCGGCTGGGAGGGCATATGCCGGGATTACGGCAAAAAAGGCATGGGTTATGGAGAAAAGGCCATTGCCCTGGCGCCTGAAAAGGTGGAAGGCTATTTCTGGTACGGCACCTGCGTGGGCTCCTATTCGGACGGCGTGAGTATTCTCACCGCCCTGAAGGAAGGGCTCAAGGACAAGACCCAGACCAGCCTGGAGAAAGCATACTCAATCGACAAGATGTATAACGAGGCAGGCCCTATCCTCGCCGTAGGCAGGTTCTGGTCGGTGCTCCCCTGGCCTTTGAAAGACAAGAAAAAGGCGCTGACCTTCATCGAAGAATACCACTCCCACTATCCCGACAAGCCCGAGGGGCTCGTCTATCTCGGCGAGGCCTATCTCGATGTGAAGGAAAAAGACAAGGCAAAGGCGGTTCTTGAGAAGGCTGCCGCTTCCGACGAGACATACTACAGCGACTGGGCAAAAAGGCTCCTGGCCGATATGTAACACCGGGACCGGACGGCGTCCGCACAAAAAGAGGCGCTCCACATGCCGTGGGGCGCCTCTTTTTATTCTCATCTCTCCTGGCGGGAACGCGAAAGCTTAAAGCGCCGCACACCCTGGTGTGATCCGCGGTCGATACGCGAAAAGAGAATGCCTTAAAAAAGAAAGAGCTATCGCCGGTACTTTCTGATCAACCCGGCCAGGCCGGCCATGCCGGTGCCCAGAATCAGCAGGGTGGACGGCTCGGGCACGGGCTCGCTCCATTCATACTCGATATTGTCGATGCACAGGGTATGGGGGAAGTCCGCGAGGAAGCTCTCCACCGGAACGCCGTTCCCTGCCCACAGGGCGAAGAGGTTGATGTTCTGAAAGCCGAGCTGATACCGGGTGAGCTGAAACGCATCATCGATCAGGAAGGATTCGAGGTACTGAACGCGGTTGCCTGAAAACCCGGCAGCGTACACCACCTGATCCTGAAAGAAATACGAGCCAACACAAAGCGCTGTGAGGGTGAACGGTCGTTCCATGTTTGTCATGGACAGCTCTTCGGCATACAGGTAGGTAAAACCGGTTTCATCCATCCAGAGAAACGCCTCTGCCGTGGCGCAGGAAGGGCTCCCCGCAAGAGGGTTTCCCGTCCTGTCCAAAGACCAGGAGAAACCCGAGTAGCCGTCTGGAACAGGCTGTGTGTCTTCCAGGAACAGGTCGGTTCCCGGAAGATATCGGGTGAGATCTTCAAAGTCGATGACCCCGGCAAAAGAACTGTTAGCGATCAGCAAGAGCAGACCAGTAAAAAGCACCGTGCGCATGAGGACCTCCTTTGGTCGGTAAGATCGTTCTCCGGTCACCACAGGGATGAAAAACAGGGTGTGTGCCTTTTTCATCCATACTGGATCAGCGGTAAATATTTTTCTTTAGGGTAACCTGTTCTTACAAATGCCATCGAACACGAGCGTACGTTTTCGTGCCGCTCATTCATGAAGCTCTTGAGCTATGGCCGTATATCTCGGAAATGGGGAGACCCCGGTGTCAATGCTGCTTTTTTTAAGAGGATGCAGGCTTTCCCGAAGGATCGCTGATACATCCTCTAACCAATCCATAGCATCACTCAGTAAATAAGATATTCATCCCCTGATGAAAAACAATGCCCCATAGCCTGATCAGTCCTCAACCAGCAGGAAAGCGGATGGATTAACAGGATCTGACCCCGACACCGATGTTGACACCCTGAGAGCGGCACTGATGATCCCGGCACCACCACTGCAGTACCAGCCACTTGGGCAGCCATATGCGTTGAGAACGATATCAGCGGGCATATCATTGATCGGTAGGGGCGAATAAAAGAAATTGAAAAGACATGGAGGTATGGAAAATGGTGAGTGCTGCCGATGTGTTAGAGGCCATAAAAGGCATTGACCTGCCAAAGAGCAAATCCGAGCTCGTGGACTATGCCCGGAGCAGGAATGTGCCGCAGGACGTCATTGACGTACTGAACAGACTGCCCGACCGGCGGTATAGAACCGCCTCGGATATCACCCAGGCAATGGGCGATATCGAGTGAGCGGGCAAAGGGGATGGGACCATCATCGAAAGGATTTTCCCTCAAGGTGGAAAGATCCTGTCGGATTCTTCTGTCCCCGTTCATTCCCGGATCATCCCCCTTTCGCTTCCCGGCGGAGGCTTCCCTTCCACGCGGAGGTTCCCCGGCACACCTGGCGGCATATGCCTTGAAATCCAGCTTTCCTCTGATTGTTTCTTATGTCCGATTGCTTTAAGCCATCTGGTATACGGCCGGAACCACTGCTCCCGGGTGTTTCCCAACCACCAAAGCCATCCATGACTGCATGGAGGCGCCCAGTTCCCGGAGGGACTCACTCCCCTCACCAAACCGGGCGGCATCGGCCGATCTGGAAAAATACCAGCGGTAAGATCCGCCCTTCTGCTGCAGCGGATCGTCCGGAGGGCTCAGAGTGAATGAAATAGATGCGCCGGCCATACCCCGTGCATCAGGTGACGGGCAGCACCGCGAAGATGAACGCACTCCACACCGAGTGGCACACGATGAGGGTGTCCAGCCGTTTCAGCTTCATATAGAGCAGGCCCCAGAATGTCCCGGCCACCGCCGCCGCCCCGAAAAGCATGAAGTTGAACGAGAGGATGTGCACGCCGGCGTAGATCGCGGTTGCCAGGATCCAGCCCCTTGTTTCACCGCAACGGAGCATGAGGTTCTTCTGGAGAAAGCCCCGCCAGTAGATCTCTTCACACGGACCGGTGACAAGGAGCAGGAGCAGGAACACGACGGGCAGGGGAAATCCGGCCCCTTTGGCGTAGATGGCCCCGACCTGCTGCGGGGCGAAGGGAAAGATCAGCGACGATATCTCGTTGCCGATCCAGAAGATGCCGTAGAGCACAGCGGCGAAGAGCAGGCCCTGGAACACGGCGGTGCCGTCGAAGGCGAGCCTGTTGTCCGCAGCGGCGCCCGCCCGCAGGGCCAGGGCGGCCAGGATGCCTGCGGAAAGGGATATCTTGATCCAGAAGCTGTACCACGGCAGCGAGAAGGTCACGAACCACAGGACAAAGGCCAGGATGACGGTGGGCCAGAGGAGACGATGGCCGGCGCCGCTCATCCTGTGAGCCCCTGAATGATCAGGGCTGCCACGAGAAGCACGCCGAAGGCAGTATCGAGCTTGGCGGTCCGGGCATCGGCATCCGGAGGGACGCCCTGCTTCATCTGGCGCAGGAGACTGGCCGCCAGAGGCAGGGAGAGAAACACCAGGAACGCCCACGGGGTGAGCACGCCCGAGAGGGTGATGAAGAACATGCTCACGTAGGCGAGCACCATGAGCAGGAGATAGGCATGAATGCCCCTTCTCGAACCGAGCCGGATTGCCAGCGTACAGATGCTCCGGCTGCTGTCGTGGTCGATGTCGCGGATGTTGTTGGCGAAAATCGTGAGCGCCACCAGGACACCGAAGGGAATGGAGACCAGGAGGGCCTTCATGCTCAACGTCTGCATCTGCACGTAGTACGCGCCCTCCACCATGAGAGGGCCCCACATGAGGAACACTGCGGCTTCGCCCAGGGCAATGTATTTGTACTTCATGGGAGGGGCTGTATAGCCTATCCCGGCCGCAACGCCCACCATTCCGATGATCAGGACCATCCACCCGCTCACCGCCGTGAGGTACAGGCCGATGAGCGCCGCCGTGCTGAAGAGCCCGTAGGAGGCCCACATCACCTGCCGCGCAGGGATCAGCCCGTGGACGATCGGGTGGGGCCGGTACTGCGCAGTTGCGGCGGATTCTGTGTCCAGGCCGTTCTTTACGTCATAGTAATCGTTCAGGAGATTGGTGCCTGCATGCATGAAGACCGCGCCGATAGCGGCCAGAGCAAAGAGCGCAGGGGAGAACCGGCCGTCGAGGGCCGCAAGGGCGCTGCCCACGCTCACCGAGATGAGGGTCATGGTAAAGGACCAAGGCCTGGTCGCGATAAACCAGTTTTTCAGCAACTCCCCTGACACCGGGACCTCCTGTGCACGTTTCTTCTGAATCAAATGCGGCATCTGCCCGCGGATACTGATACCCGAGGGGCTGTATGCTGTCAATACACTGGTTGCGCCAATCCATGTTTACTGGCGGCTGGTCAGGGGTCCGGCTTCAGAGCCGTGCAGCCATAGGGATGCCGTCCGTGCAGAAAACGACCTTTCAGCCTTTCCTCATCAAGAGGTGTCGGGATATGGCGTAAAGGCAGCTTTTATGGGCATCCGGAGTGTGATGCACGGCCCGCGATGCGCAACGCAATAAATAAGGATCATCCGTCAGACCATCACCGCCACCAGACCTCCTGCAGCTGCTGCCACGCCCGATACCAGTGCCGCGGCGAACACCCACCACGCGGCGGACGAGGCGGTCTTCCTGATTTCCTCGGCGTGATAGAGGGCTGTCTCTTCGGCCTGCTTCACCCTGGTCTGCACCTCATCCCGCATTCTCTCGGCGCGGGCGATCACGTCATCCCGGGTGTTTTCCACCTTGGAGACCATTCTCTCGACATCCTCTTCCTGCATATTGGGGTTGGCCCGGAGAATCATCTGTTTGATGTCGTCCCGATTGATGCTCCTGAGCCGGTGAATGAGCGAGTCCGCCCCGGCCCGGGGATCGTGCAGCATGGTCTCGAAGTCGGCCTTGATGCCTTCGTAGTCGAGCTCGGGGTTGTCCGTAGACTCCAGGATTCCCTGTACTCTTCCCCCGATGCCCGCCTTGCTCTCCATGGCTGAGGCCTTTTCCCGGCCGGACTCTTTCGTGGTCTGATAGCGCGACTTCAGGCTGTTCACCGTTCCCGCCACCATATCGACCACCCGGGTTGCCTCTTCCCGGTTCATATCCTTTCTCTGCGCCAGGATCGAGGTGATGGTGGAGCGGTCCATCTCATTGAGCCGGGCGAGTATGGCGTCGACACCCGCTTTCGGGTCGGAGACGAGCCGGTCGAGATCGCGTTTGATCCCCTCGGGATTCAGCTCGGACTTGCCGGTCTTGGCAAGGTAATCTTCGATTTTGTGCCGGTACTTCTCGGCGTCCTCGCGCGACATGCCGGCCATCCGTGCGGCCGCATCCGCGATCTTCTCGACCCTTTCCTTATCGGTGCCGGCCTCTTCCGATATGATGTCCCTGGCGGCTTTTGCCTGTTCCTTTGCCTGAGAAGCGGCGGCCCTGGCCATACTTCCGGTATGGAAGCGTGCGGTGAGGGTCTCCCGGTCGGGAGATGCATGGATCTCGATCTCGGCATTGTCGAGGATCCCCTCGATCTCTTTCACCAGCTGGCGATAGCTCGGCGTTATCTGGCCCACGTAATTCTGGATGGTTTTTCTCACGTCGATATCGCCGAACACCTCGCTGCGCACTGCATCGATGATGCTGCGGGTCGTGTCAGCCGCCTGCTTCTCCTCCGAGGTTCCGAAGATTCCAGAGGCCGTCGCGGAGACCGACCGGAAGCCGGACCGCACCACGTCCATGAGCGATCCCACCATGGAGGAGACCGCGGTCATCTCCAGGACCGCGGTTGTGAGATAGAAGAGCCCCCAGATAGCCAGGCCCAGGGTAACCCCTGCCACCGCGGTCAGTGCAACGCTGAACTTCACGGCGAGCCATGCCGCGAAGAACAGGGAAATGGCCGATGTGATGACAGCCCAGATGCCGAACGTCATATTGACGGTGCGCATTTTCTCTTCGATGGGCTCTGACTCGCCCTTTCCCTGCTCTTTCCGTTTCCCGTCTCCTGTCCTGACCCTCTCCCGCACCGATTCCAGGGGGCTGTGGACGGCGCTCAGGCCGATTGCCGCCGAAAGGTTCGTCAGGATGAGCTGGAAGCCGAATGCCAGAATAATCCCCACCACCAGCGCGGTGATAAAGCTCGCCCCGGGAACCAGAAGATCCGCCGGAAACGTCTCTACCTGGGCGAAAAGCCCTACCGGGACCAAGGTGATGAGGAAGATGAGCATGATTTTTCTCATGGCTTTTCTCCTTTCCATTCTCCCGGGCATTCTCGCTCGGGGTTTTTCTGAGAATCCCCCCGGCTGTAAGGCTGTCAAGACAGACGGCCGATCTTCAGCCGGTCATCGGGGACCTGCACCAGGAGCCAGGAAAGCCGCATATCAGTTCGCCAGCACTCGTTCCTTTCGCGGGACACCATACGGCAACCTGCTCCATGGCTGATTTTTTAGGGGTGGAATTTCAAGGGTTTTCTTCTTAGATTCTGGGTACTGTCCCTCCGCATCCCCGGCCTGCTCCCCGCTTTGCCATGCCGGTGCAGCATCTCAGGCCGTTTTTCCTTTGTTTCGGGCTGGGAGCATCCCCCTTACCCGCTCTCGCGCACGTTTTGCATGCGGGGAATGCGCTGCATACACATATAATGGTGATCAAAGCGGCGTTTGTCCACCACGCCTGAGGCATGCGGTCATTGCTGTACAGCGGGAGTCAGGGCTCTATTGATGTAGGCCTGAACCCCATGACTGATTCACCGGGAAGTGTTAGGAAAGGCAGACGAGGAGGAAAGAATGCCTTTGATGGAAAAGCCGGAAAAAAACGATGGATAAGACGGCCTTGACACGCCGCCGGCGGGAAAGGGCCGTATGTGTCCTTTACGAACCCTTCATGCCGCGTCTCAGCAGCAGGAAAGCCACCATCGCCAGAAACAGGATCGAGTATTTCCACAGCAGCGAGAGCAGCGTTCCGAGCACCCACATAGCCATTCTCATGCCGATGTAGCCCGCCACTACCAGGGCCAGGGGTTTTACGGTGCTCATCACGGTGCTGTATCTGCGGGCGAGCTCGCCTTTCACCGCTTCGAGCTCCCGGGTCGTGCTCTGAATCCTCTCCCTCAACTCTCTTTCAGCCATGCGATATCCTCCTTGATCCGGCCCATGTCCACCTGAGCCCTCCTGACCCCTCTGCGCGCCTTCCTCATGCCGGCAATACCGAGAACCAGGCCGCACAGCAGGAGCAGGAAGGTCATGATCAGGGCCGAGGCCCACGGCGGAAACCACACGTTCAGGAGCAGGGTCAGTGTGATCAGGAGAAACACGCCCGAGAGCGCCAGGAATATGAGACCTGCGCCGCCGAGGGTGATCCCTGTCAGCCCGGTCCTGACAGAACCCTGGACTGCGGTTTTGAGATAGGTTTTCTGATCGGACACCAGTGTCCTGATCAGGCTCACTGCATGTGCAAGCAGCGCGGCCAGGGACATGTTCTCATACTTTTCCATGATTTTCTCCTGCCGACCCGGCAGCGAAGCAGCATAAACAGCGGGTTTCCTCTGAAGCGGCCGGTTCCTTTTTTCAAGCCGGGAGAGGACGGCCTTTTTCCCCATACTTTAAGGAAAAGGATAGGAGGTAAGAGCCAAGTTTCAATACACTTATCAAAACCCTGGACTTCTCCCCCAAGATCGTGCAGCAGCCTTTTCCCGGGGTGAGACGGGGTGGGCGGCCGCAGCCGGACCTTGATCTGGCCTGATTTGTCACAAATTTGGCAGGAATGGTCATATCTTTTCCCTTGAACCTGTGATTTCATATGATGCCGATCATGTGCCCTGTTCAAGGCATTGCCATCGTGAGGATTTCTTCTCATCCATAGAAAGAAAACGCCGGAGCAGGAATTGCTCGTTGCTGGGTTTTCGCACCTTTTGTTTCCGGGTCTTCGCTGAAGGGGCGCCCGGATGGGTTTTCCACAAGGAAGGCAGTCATCCATGATGAAAGGAGGAGCTTTATGTTCCTGAAACGTGTTCTGATCGTTCTGGGGATTCTCGGCGTAGTTTTCGTACCACAGGCACGTGCACAGATCGACAACCTGACCAACATGAGCGCAGAATGGGTCCGACTGGCAAACCGCAATGCCGCCACGGACGCCGCGGACATTGTGGTCTATAACCCTGCCGGTCTGGCGAGTCTCTCGGACGGGTTCCATCTCAATGTATCGAACCAGACCCTGTTCCGCAAGCCGCAACACGAGTTCGTCGATCCCATCACATCAGGACCGGTGAGCTTCGAGCAGGACGACCCGGACTGGTTCATGCCCAATGTCTACGCTGCTTACACCAAGGACCGGTGGTCGGTGTTCACCGGGATCTACATCCCGGGGAACGGCGCTTCTCTGGACTATCCTGATGGATCCATCACCACACGCCTCATAGGATTGGAGCTGATACAAGAGATAAATCAGCAGATCTTCGATGCATTCGGTGTGGAAAACGCGTACACGGCTCTGGCAAATGAGAGCATTGAGGCCAGCTCGCTGTACCTCACAGGGACCATCGGCGGGACATACCGGGTAACTGATATTGTTTCTCTTGCGGCAGGGGTCCGATACATCCGGGCGGAAAATGACATTGAGGGCGAACTGACCGTAACAGGAGGGATATTGGGGGGGAAATGACCCCGGACCAGCAGTTTGTGGTGGACGTGGATCAGTCGGCCGACGGATGGGGGTTCGTGCTGGGGATTCAGGTGGTACCAGTGGAGGATCTGGTTCTTGCCCTGCGCTATGAATCAGAGGTGAACCTGAACTTTGAGAACGATGTGCACGGCTCGGACAACCTGGGCATTTTCATCGACGGGGAAATGAATCACCGGGACTTCCCGGCCATGATCGGTTTCGGCGTATCGTATCAGATCACACCCGAGCTCAGGGGAGAAGCCGATTTCAACTGGTTCTTCCAGGAGAATGCTGACTGGGGGAGGTCGGAGACGGGTGAACGCATTTCGGATATGGCGGGGGATGTCTGGAGCTGGGGTCTGTCGGCCGCCTATCAGGCAACCCCGGAGCTTGAGGTGAGTGCGGGCTTCCTGTATACCGACCACCTTTGGGACGACATGGATGGATATTTCCAGAGTGCTACCGGGGCAATCGAAACCCTGTACTCGGACAACTGGAATCTTTCGACCGGCATCGGCTACCTGATCAGGCCGGGCATCAGGCTGAACCTCGGCGTGGCCTTCACCATCTGGGAGGACGAAACCATCCTGATCAATGCCGGTCCGCTGACGATTCCGGTGAAGACCGAGAACAGCACCACGACAGCAGCCGTGGGGGTCGATATCTCCTTCTGAGGGCTGTGAACGACGGGATAATCAGAGGATTCAGAGTGCGGTAAGCACCGGCCCCGGCTGGAAGGGCGGCGTCATCCCGTCCTGCCCGGCCGGCCGGCGGCAAATCCCGCAAGGAGCATACCCAGCATCCTTCCTACGTCGTAAAGGATCTCGGCCGTCATCCTGTCCAGCTCTTGAAGGGCCGGGGCGTTCGACTCTCGGAAGATGACCTGTGCCGCATCGGCTGAGCATTTCCTGGTCTGTTCCGCCGCGTCTACACGGCTGTTTTGGTCAAGGGATGCATATGCATCCACGAGATCGCGGCCAAACCGGTCCATGAGGAAGCGGAAGATAGGGTTCAAACGGTCCCTGGCAGTGCGAATGTACCCGCCCAGAGCGGCGAACACGTCACTGCGTGATGACCGGCCTTCGCAGGCGCCTTCGGTCAGGGCTTGCCTGAATGCGGGAAACCCTTCGCGGAACCGCCGCTCGCTGTACACCTCATAGCCGGTGTGGGTGGCGGACAGCACCTGCATCATCCGGTGGGGCGAGGGCAGGCTTTTCAACAGGAAGCACCAGGGAGCGGCCTTCACATGGAAGGGATGGCCCAGATCGGCGAGGTAATGCGTGGCCCGGGACAGGAAGCGCCACCCCCAGTAGTCGTTCCCGATGGCAAAGGATTTTCGGGCAAGCTCGGTGTGATAGCGAAACGATTCGGGCGCCATGCCGATGGTGAGCCCGGGCAGACTGAACTGCATGTGCCGCCAGCCATGGGAGCCGCCGGTGATCTTCTGGCGCTTGTTAAGCTCGAGGTCGCAGTCGAGCAGGAGATCGGGCTCCGTGCTGTAGATGACCAGTATCTTCCAGGGCTCGATCGAGTCCTGCACGGGCGGCTCGTGAGCGAACTCGCCGTTACGCACTGCATAATCGTATGAGCTGAAAGGGTCGAGCCGCCTCACCTCCCGGTATGACTCCTTGTAGAGGTCCACATGGTTCGGCCCCGTGGGGAAGCGCCCGTCATGGAACCCGGGGTTCGGACTCACCCTCACCGGGGGGAGATTTATGATCTCCGGCAGGGAAAGGGCGGTGAAATAGGTGATGTACTCGTGGGCGAACCAGGGCCCCCACGCCGCAGGCATCCGCGGGTCGTCGTGCAGGTAGCTCTCCATCGGGTGACGGTCCTCTCAATTCAGCTCGGAGAGGCGAGGGCCGCGGTTCCGACCCTCGCCGGTTCTGTGATGGGATGGGGCGCGTTTTTGCAATTTTTCAAGCGATCTTGAACTCGGTCTTCTTCTGCCAGATCCCGAGTGCGATCCCCAGCTCCTCGTGTTCCTTGGCGTATTCCTCCAAGGGCACCCCTTGGAGCACGGCGTCGATGGCCTGGCGGAACGCCTTCACCCCCGCGGTCGGGCCCTTGGGATGGGCATGGATACCGCCGCCCGAGCCGATCATGATCTCCTTTCCCAGCGAGTTTATGATGTCGGGCACATTGGCCGGTGTGATGCCGCCCGAGGGCATGGGCAGCACGGGCTTCAGATTGCCGAAGGGATAGGTGAGGTTGCGGCAGGCAGCCATGAAACGGTCGTGCATGTAGATGCCCTTGCCGCCGAGCGAGAAGGGGAGCACGATGCTGTCCGCGCCGCAGAGTCTGGGGATCTTGCCGAAGATGATGGGTGAAGCGATGCCCTGGTACGGCGACATGAAGTACGCACCCCCCACGTCCATGTGGGCCAGGATGGGCACGTTTATCGCCGGGTCTTCGGCCAGGGCGCGCATGGCCTCGGGCCCTACGGCCAGGTAGTTGACCATCATGGCGTTGGCCCCGGCGTCGATGCAGCGCCTAGCCAGGTCGAACATCCGCGGCAGCCGGTCGGTGACGTTGACGGTATAGAGCGTGTGCTCGCCCGTCTCCTCAAAGACCTGCCGCTCGATCTCCATGTAGGCCTTCACGCGCTCCACCGCGCTGTTGTAGCACATGTTCGCGATGAGTTCGTCGTCCTTGATCACGTCGCAGCCGCCCATGGCCACCTCGCGGAAGAGCCTTGCCCCCACTTCAAGAGGATAGCCGCTGCACGGCTTGATCATGTTGTTCATGATGGGCCTGTTCTTCTCGATGCCCAAGGCCTCGTACCACCCGTCAATTCCGAAGCGCGGGCCCTGGTACTGATCCAGGGTGGCTTTGGGCATCCTTAGGTCCAGGAGCTTGAAGTTGGGCACCAGGGAGATGTTTCCGATCGTGGCGGTGAGCAGCATGGGGAGCTGGTCCTCAACGTTGGCGGCCGGGAACGCGATCTGGACGATGTACTGCCGCTCCTTCACATCTTCGGGCAGCCCGTACTCGTGCGAAGGCGCCTCGTAGACGCCGATGACCTTGGCCACGTGCTTTGCCCTGACCTCGGGTGTCTCGCCCGGCACCGGCACCCAGGTGCCCGTGGTCTGCTCGATGGCCAGGATCTGGCCCATGAGCGACATGTCCATGTTCTTGTCGGCCTTGGCCCAGTAGGTGGCGATCACGTGGCTTTCCATATCGATGCTCTCGGGTATGGCGATGGGTTTGTCAGCGAATGCATCTGCCATTTTTCATCCTCCTTTGTTTCTCAATGAATGGCTGATTTCGATCAATCCGGTTATCCCCGGGGAATGAGGGAGAGCAGGTACTCCCACACCTCGAGGGTCTTGTTCAGGGCCTCGTCGTCGTGTTGCATGCACGAGTACATCCGGGTCCCCGCCAGGGTGCACAGGCCGTGCGCAAGGGTAACGACCTGGTATTCGTCCGCGGTCTGCTTGCGCGTCATGATCTGGGTGAACGCGTCCGGACTAAAGAGGTCAACGGCAAAGAACGCGGTGGTCACATAGTGCATGATGGGACCGAAGTTGTAGGCGAAAAAGCCCAAGTCGCTCCGGGTGGAGAACAGGTCGTTCAGGGACGCGGTGAGCCGGTCAGCATAGGCTGTTGCCTTACCCACTGCATCGTGCTCCTCCATGAGCTTAAGCGCATAGTAGCATGCCGCCGTGGTGATCGGGTTGGCTGCGAGCGTCCCGCCGATGTAAATCTTCTCTCCCATGCCTCCCTGGCAGACGCTCATCACGTCTCTCCTGCCGCCCACCGCGCCTGCCGAGGGGTAGCCGTGGGCGATGATCTTCCCGAGGACCGTGATGTCCGGCATAATGCCGAAGTACTTCTGGGCTCCGCCCATGTCCAGCCTAAAGCCGGTCACCACCTCGTCGAAGATCAACAGCGACTGGTAGTGGTCGCACAGTTCCCTGACCCGCCTGTTCCAGTCAGGATGGACCGGGTGGGTGCCGGATTCTCCGCCGATGGGCTCCACGATTACCGCGGCCACCCCGCCTTTGTCTTTGCTGTCTTCGAATGCCTTCTCCAGGGCGGCGAAGTCGTTGGGCTTAACGTCGATGAGGTGGGCATAGCTCTCGGCGGTGATGCCCCGGGAGTTGAGCAGCCCGGTGCCGGGCACGTGCAGGGAAAAGACCATCTGGTCCGACCACCCGTGGTAGCTTCCGCCTACCTTGATGATCTTCTGCTTGCCCGTAAAGGCCCGGGCGATGCGGATCGCCGCCATATCCGCCTCGGTGCCGGACTGGAGGAAGCGCACCATTTCCACCCCGGGCATGTGCCGGATGATCTCTTCGGCCGCAAGGATCTCGTACTCGGATGTCAGACCCGTGGCAGGTCCTTTTTCCCGGATGATCTCTATGATCTTCTCATCCAGGGAGTCGAAGGCGTGACCCAGGATGATGGGAGCGCCCGACATGAGGTAGTCCACATAGACGTTGCCGTCCACGTCCCACATATGGTAGCCCTTGGCCCGGTCCATGGCGAGCGGAAAGGGCTTGCTCTGGCTCAGGTTGTGCTCCACCCCTCCGGGGATGAGATGACTGGCCTTCTCGAAGATTTCGAGCGAGCGCCGGTTCCTCTTCTGATAGAGGTCACGCTCCTTTTGAAGCCGGTCCTCGGGGATGGGTTTCACCGGCCGTGCAAGGATCTCCTGGTTCAGTGTCATGATTTCCTGGTATTCCATCAATCGCCGACCTCCTGTTTTGTTGTAGTGGTGAGATCCGGTACCGAACACACCGGAGGTGCCTTTCTGTTCATGCGGGCGCAGATCTTTCTGTGTGCGTGGTAGAGATGCAGAAATTCGGTAAAGATTTCATCGTATACCTTGCGGTTGCCCGGGTCGGGAAGATATTCTCTTTTGATGCGGATATGACGGGGGATATCCTCGGCCGTGATGCGGCCCAGTGCGATGGAGGCCAGAAAGGCCGCGCCCCGGGCGTTGGCATGGACAGGGTCTGTCACCTGGCGGATGGGCCTGTCCAGAACGTCGGCGAGGATCTGCGACCAGACGTCCGAGTTGGCGCCGCCGCCGATGAAGTTCAGGTACTGGAATCGCCTGCCCATGAATTTCTCCACGGATTGAAGCAGCCATTTCTGGTTGAAGGCCACGCCTTCGAACACGGCCCGGGCGATGTCCTCGCGAGTGTTCTGGAGCGAGAGGTTGAACAGGGACGAGCGGATGTGGCAGTCTTCAACCGGCGTGCGCTCGCCGTAGAGCCAGGGGGTGAAGATCACGCCGCCTGCGCCCGCGGGCACCCGTGACACGATCCGGTCCAGGAACTTGAAGATATCCGGGGCGTTTTCCTCCTGCATGAGCTCGTCCTTGTGGTAGAGCACATTGTCCTTGAGCCAGGTGAGGCACTTGCCCGCGCATTCCTGCTCGTCCAGGATCAGGTAGCGCCCGGGCAGCGGGCTCGGGAAGGAGCCGAAGCTGTGGAAGAGATCAGTCTTCTTGAAGGGCACGTGTGCCGAGATCCAGGACGAGGTGCCGATGTAGAGGTGCCCTTCGTAGTCACGCACCGCGCCGGAGCCCACGCAGGCGGAATGCACGTCCGGCGTGCCGCCGATCACGGGCGTGCCGGGGCGAAGCCCTAGCTCCTCGGCCACCTCGTCCTTTACCGGGCCTAGTACGTCCACGGCCCGGATCAGGTCCGGGAGCTTGTCGCGCTTCAATCCTGCCATCTTCAGCAGTTTGTCATGGTAGACCACCCGCGAGGGGTCCCGGTTGTCCGTGACCCAGTGGAGCAGGATGGAGTCATGGGTAGCTGCGAATTTGCCGGTGAGGCGCAGGTTGATATAGTCCTTGGGCTCAAGGAACTTGTACGTCCGTTCAAATACTTGAAAGCATTCTTTCTTGAGCCAGAGGATGTGCGCCAGGGGGTCCTTGCCCGAGAGGGCAGGGGCCCCTCCTGTGAATCTGAGCCAGGTCATGGCCTTCCACAGCGGATATCCCTCCAGCCGCGGGAACCCTTTCAGGATGTCCTGGAGCGCCTCGCAGCCCCGGCAGTCCATCCAGATGATGGCGTTCATAAGGTTATTGCCGTCTCTGTCCACCGGGACCGTGCCGGACCACTGGGTGGTCACGCTCACGGCGAGGATATCGTCGGGAGACGCCGGCCCTTTGGCCAGCACCCTGCCGGCCGTGGAAACAATGGCCTGCCACCAGAGACCGGGGTCCTGTTCGGCGCCCCCGCCCGGGAGCAGGATCACGGGTACGGCCTCGAACTCGCTGCACGCCACCTCGCCGTACACCGAGATGAGGGCAGTCTTGGGCCCGGACGTCCCCAGATCGATAGCCAGAATGTATTTGTCCTTGTTCATCACCGTCTGCTCAGGATATCCCTGCCCGGCATGCCGGGCAAAGGTTTTGTCCACCTCTTCCTGCGAGGGCCGGTTGCACAGGTGAGCAGGCACTTCATCGGCCGTCTCCCATTTCGTTTTGGCACTGTCTGATCTGCCGGTCCATCACCCACTCCACCAGGGAGGGAAACACGCGCTTGGCCAGGTAGATCATCCTGGACTCCAGGCCCGGGATGATGAGGAAACGATCCGAGGCCATTCCCTTGATGAGCGCCAGCGCCACCTGCTCAGGAGTCATGATCTTTGCGGCGGAAGATATCATCTTCGTCTCCCGGGGCTTGGTGAGATTTTCGGCGGCATATCCCGGAGTGTCGGTGTCCGGCGGGCAGAGCACCTGGACCTTGATGCCCCAGGGTTTGAGCTCGCTGCGCAGCGCCTCGGAGAACCCGATGACACCGTACTTGGACGCGCAGTAGTCCGTGTATCCGAACACGCCTACTAAGCCGGCCACCGAAGAGGTGTTGACGATGATGCCCCCTTTCTCCTTCATACAGGGAACGAGCGCCCGCGCAATATGGATGCAGCCCATGAGGTTGATCTTCAGCGTCTCCTCAGCCCGTTCCATATCGATCTCCTCGAACCGCCCCGGGCATGCCCTGCCTGCACAGTTGATAAGCACGTCCGGGGCACCGGTGGCGGCCACTGTGTCCCGCATGCAGGCAGCCACCTCATGCCAGCGGGAGACGTCCATGGACACGGCCGAGCAATGCTGGTCAGGGGAAACCCTGAGGGAAGAAAGGCTCCCGAGCGCCTGATCCAGCCGCTTTGTCTCGCGGGCGATAATGACGACATGGGCGCCCCGTGAAGCCAGCTCCCTGGCTGCAGCAAGGCCGATGCCGCTGGAGCCTCCCACCAGATAAGCAACCGCTCCCGCGAAATTCATCATCCTTTCCTTCCGTCTCCTGCTCAGAGCCCTTCCCGGCGATTTCGCCGCCCTCATGATCTTACCAATAACCCGGAACACCCGGGAATGAATAGTGCAGATCAGGTCAAAAACATGATAAAACAGGCCAAAAGAGGGCCTGTTTGACTTGCGGGAAAAAACAACGTAAATTGGGGACGAGTTTACATTTGGAGCTGCTTAAGCCCGCTGATGCTGAGTTCTGCTTCGATGCAATGGTTCATACTTGGGGTTTTCTCAGGATGACTTGAAAGGCTGGCTCACAATCCCCTTGAGCGCGCGATGGGATGGGTTGGGGCAGTGGCTCGCCCTTGGGTTCATTTCGCTGATTGTGGTGGAGTGGAGTGCTATCGGTTGTAAGGGGTTCTCATTTGTTTGAAACGGACCCTATGATGACTCCATGACTGTAGTATTTGAGCGATAGGCGTATTGATGGAACGAGGTTTTTTGAAGGTGAGGGAAAGAATTCCATCAGACAGCGCGAGGTGGCTGGTGAGGGAGATGACCTCCATGGGAATCCCTCTGGAGCGCATCCTGAAGGGCACGAACCTGTCGGATGAGTGGCTCAAGGACACAGGCGCCCTCATCACACCTTCACAATACTTAAGCATTGTGACCAATGCGCTTGAAGAGAGCGGGGACCCGGCCCTCGGGCTCCATGTGGGTCCGAGGCAGCAGCTGGGCGAGCTGGGTTTCTGGGGGTACGCCATCATCAGCAGCCCGACCTTGCGGGAGGCAAACCAGGTCGCCCTGCAGTTCTGGGAGCTGAACGGTTCCCTGGTCACCCTCGATTTTCGGGAGGAGCCTGGCTATGCCGTTTGGAGGATTCTCCCCGCATTCCCGATGAAAGACGGGCGGTTGTGGATCTTCGCCGTGGAGGAGCTGCTCACCACCTTCCAGACCGCTGCGTCCTTTCTTACGAACCACGAGTTCCGCTATGCCCGGATCGATCTGTCGTATCCCGACCCCGGATATGGAGAGCTCTATCGCGAGCTGTTTGAGTGCCCGGTCTATTTCGGATCGGGTGAGGACATCTTCCGGGCCGCGGTTGAAGATACGGACCGTCCCACCTTCACGGGCCATCCCCGGATGGCGCTCGTCTGCCGGGAGCAGTGCCGCGAGCTCCAGGCCAGGCTCAGGTGGGGAGATGAGCTGACAGGGGCCATACGGGAGATCATCATTGCCTCCATGGGCCGGATACCCCACCTGCCCGAGGTCGCCCGAAGGCTCGCCATGAGCCCCCGGACGCTCAGGCGCAGACTTCAGGAGCGCGGTACCACCTATCAGCACATCCTGGACGAGGTGAGAGTCGAGCTGGCAAAGGAGTACCTGGCATCCACGACCTTGAGCGTTGATCAGATCGCGGGGCGCATCGGGTTCACCGATGCCACCACCTTCCGAAGGGCGTTCAAGAAGTGGACCGGGACGAACATCAGGGAGTTCCGGATGAACCGGGCTTCCGGGAGTTGCGGCCTCTGAGCCATTTGGAGACGATCCGGAAGTGATCCGCCCCGGGCGCACCTTTCAGGAACCTGCCCGACTTCATGACCATCCTGACCTTGCTCAGGGCCTTAAGATCCTTCAGGGGATTTCCCTCCACTGCGATCATGTCAGCGATCCTGCCCGGTCCGATGGTCCCGATGCGATCATCCATGCCCAGGATCGAGGCGTTGCCCGATGTGGCGAGCATGAGCACCTGCGCAGGTGTGAGGCCTGCGAGCTCAAGCCGCTGAAGCTCTTCTACATAGAAGACCCCGAACAGGGCGGTGGGAAGACCGCCCGAATCAGTGCCAACGCCCACGCGGCCTCCTGCGTGGAGGACCCGGCCCACGTTTGTCAGGGCATTTGAGAACCCGCGTGCGATGAGGGGAAGATCGAAATAGGGCTTCCTCATATAGGTGCTCCGTTGAGGCGGGTAAGATTCGGTGCGATAGGTGCGGATGTGGCGCCTCACCTGCCGTAAGGGCTCCGGCTCCAGGATGGACGGCCCCCGCTCGTCCAGGACGGATTCAACGGTTTGCCACAGCTCGTCGCTCCCGACGTCCAGGCAGGCCAGCGTAGGGTTGAGGACCATGCTCCGGGCCGCAAACTCGACAGCGGTCTTGTCGGGAATCTCATCGAGCGGGCTGTGCTCGAAGGTGTCGACCCCCATGGACATGGCATACTCCAGGTCTTTCAGACTGCTGATGTGGCAGCACACCTTTTTGCCCGATCGCCTGGCCGTATCCACGACCGCCCTGAAGGTATCCGGGTCGAGCACGGGAAGATCGCCCCTTCCCAGCAGCCACGAACGGTGCTGGCAATAGACCTTGATCCACTCCGCGCCCAGCCGGACCATCTCGCCTGTCTGCTTGGCGGCCTCTTCCGGGTTGCCGACCCGTTCGGCATACTGTCCGCCGAGATAGGCCTTCACGAAGCTCCGGAATGAAGGCACCCAGTCGGGGCATCCGCCGGGCGCGGTGATGCACGAGTTGCACCTGATGATCCGGGGGCCTGGGATGTCGCCGCTGTCGATCGCCGAGATCAGGCTGGAAAGTCTCCCGGGAAAGCCGCCGGTATCCCGCACCGTGGTGATGCCCGCTTCGATGCACGCCCGGGCGTTGCGCTCGATCTGGCGTCCCATGGCAAAGGAGGCCCGGGGAGTCACCTTGTGCATGAAGGGCACGGTGATGTGCACGTGGACATCGATGAGGCCGGGCAAGAGCGTGAGCCCGCCGAGATCAACCGGGGTGAAGGAACCGAAACTCCCGGCTGAGGCGCCTTTCTCCACGGCCTTGATCTTCTCGCCTTCCACCAGCACCGACCTGTCGTGAAGGAGTCTGCCCCGTTCGCTGTCGAAGAGCCGGCAGTTGAAGAGAACAAGCCGGTTGTCGAATTTCATCCATCCTCCTGTTCGCCGGAAGTGATACGGTCGGGTAAGAACGAATGCTTCGGGTGCGGGGCCATTGTTTCAGTACCCTCATGCCGGAAGAGAGGTAGCCTCTGTCAGACGTTTCCTCAGGCCGTCATGGAGCTCTCCGTTGACCGGCTCAATAACGATCTCCGGAACTCCGCCCGATATACGGCAGGCGTGCATGAGAACCCGGTCGTCCCAGACCGTGCGGATGTCGTCCTTGGTGAAAGTCTCGGATAGCAGGGCCTGTCCGATGCCGCCCAGCATGCTGACCACATAGCGGTTGCCCACTCTTGCGACCATACGGCTGGTGTCCATGAACCCGTCCTTTTCCGAGGAAGGCATCACCTGCCTGTTTTCCAGCAGCCATGCAAGCGACACCATATCATGTGCGATAAGCGATGTCGACGCGATGACCAGCCCGGTTTCCGGCTCGAAAACGTACCCGTCGTCAGGCCCGAAGGTGGCGAGGATCTTGTCGGCGGCCGCCACAACCAGGCGCTGCTTTGTGCGCAGGGTTTCCACCGTGTTGCCTTCCGCGGTTTTTTCCTGGAGGGTGGACGCCTCCCGGTGATACTCCAGACGCGTGTCGGTACGCCAGTAGCCGACCACCGCCTTCAGACCGAGGGTGCTGCCTGCCAGCACGTGACGGGCGCATCTGGGCATGAGCACGATGTGGTCCATCTCTTTGAGGATGTCGGGCATCATGATGCCGGTCTTCCAGTGTGACGGTGACGCCGGCGCTTCCTCATGAAAGGCGTCCCATCCCGCCTCTTCAAAGAAGTGCAGTTCTCCGCCCGCGGCTAGCACCGCCCGGGCCATGCCGGATGCCTCCATCAGGCGGCGCGAGCTGCCGGAGAGCTTATCGGGAGAGAGCTTGACGTGCTCGATGCCCGACATGTCTCCCACCACCACCCGGCCTGCGCCTTTGTCCCTGAGGAGCTCGATCATGGCCCCGATGGCTTGAGGGCTGGTGGTGGCAGGGTAGGGATTGCCCGAATTCAGGACCGGTTTGATAAACACGCTGTCTCCTCTCGACAGCCAGGAAAAATCCGTGGCTGCCTCCGCTGCGGCGCGAACGGCGCGGCGCACGGCATCCTCACCGGATCCTCTGCCCACTCCCGCCAGGAAAACGGTTGCTTCTCCCTTCCGGGCAGACGTGTGGTGAACGGACGCCGGGGCCGTAATCCTCCCTTCGGCGCACGAAGAAACAGCCGCAGCAGCCACGCCTGCCGCCAGTTTCAGAAAGTCTCTCCGCTTCATTGATTCACCTCTTTCAATATCCCCGGCCCCGCAATGTCTCCCGCTTTGCATGCACGGCCTTTATCCGCACACCGGACCCTGTTCATGTTTTCTTCTCGGATGCTCACAGCAAGGATGACCAGCCTCTGCCATCGGACCATATGGGATCGTTTCACTTTCGGCAGGGTGATTATACTCCGGTCAGGTCTTTTCTCAAGACATGAATTTTACCATCACACTGTCAAAGTGCCGGGAAACTCCCGGTCAGGAGTCGGGAGAAGGGCGGGTGCGGGAATTTCTTCCCTTGTAGGAACACAGATGATAGGCTGTCCGGACCGCTTTCCCGGCACCGGAGATACAGCGGAAGAAGGGGCTGTGCCCTGAAAGGACCGGGGAGTGCTGTACCCGGCAATCCCTTTGAGAAATCCGGCCGGCTCTTGTAGACTATCAGGGGCCGTGCTCCGTCATAGCGGAAAAGAAAGCCTGTACAAGCCCTGTTTTTGGAATGTGCGATTGCGGCCCATGAGGGTGACGTGGACCTGGACAGGACGCACACAGGGCCGGAGGCGGTGGAGATGAGGCCTCCAAAAGCCGTGGCGGGGGAACCCTGGAAGAGATGGGAACATAAGGTCAGGAATGAGAAAAAACCTCATGAGAAGAACAAAGATGCATCTGCTCCGGGCGTGTCTGCTCCTGTTGCCCGCGCTCATGCTGCTCGCCGGGTGCGTGACCGTGGGACCCGATTATGTCGCTCCTGAGACCAATGCGCCCCCTGCATGGAACGCCGCGACGGGCGGGAGCCTGAAAGCCGGCCGGGCAGACCCCGAAGAGCTGGCGCACTGGTGGGAGACCTTTCAGGATCCGGTGCTCACTTCCCTGATCGACCGGGCAGTGAAGGGAAACCTTGACCTGAAGGAGGCCTCGGCCCGGGTTCGCGAGGCGCGCGCCAGGCGGACCGCTGCAGGCGCAGGCTTGCTCCCCGCGCTCGATTCCACGGCCTCCTTCCAGCGGAGCGGCGACAGCGAGTCGGCGCGCAATCTCTATTCTGCGGGGTTCGATGCCCGGTGGGAGATCGATCTCTTCGGCGGGGTCCGCAGGTCTGTGGAGGCTGCGGATGCAGACCTCCAGGCCGCATCAGAGGCGATGAACGACACCCTGGTAACCTTAAGCGCCGAGGTGGCCCTGAATTATGTAGAGGTGCGGACGTTCCAGTCGCGGCTGGAAACCGCAGAGGCGAACCTGGCCCTCCAGCAGGAGACCTACCGGATCGAGCAGTCTCTCGCACAGGCTGGGCTCAGCGACGCGCTCGCACTTCAGAGAGCCCGGTCCAACCTGGAGAGCACCCGAGCCCTGATCCCGTCTCTGCGCGCCTCTCTGGAAGAGGCGAAGAACCGGCTCGCCGTGCTCCTGGGTGAACACCCCGGCGCGGTTCATAAAGAGTTCGCCCTGCACGGCCCCGTGCCCCTGGTGCCCCCGGCGATCTCCATAGACGCCCCTGCAGATATCCTCAGGCGCAGGCCCGACGTGCGGCAGGCGGAGCGTGAGCTCGCGGCCCAGAGCGCGCGGGTGGGCGTGGCCATGGCCGAGCTCTATCCCAGGATCACCTTAAACGGCTCCATCGGCCTGAGCGCCGTCTCCTCTGGGGATCTCCTCACGGCCGGAAGCCGGACCTTCAGCTACGGACCCCGCATCACGCTGCCCATCTTCTCCGCAGGCTCGATCCGTGCAGGGATCGAAGCCCGGTCCGCATTGCAGGAGCAGGCCCTCATCCGGTACGAGTCAGCGGTTCTGACCGCCCTGGAAGAGGTGGAGAACGCGCTGAATGCCTATGCACAGGAACTGGAGCGGAGATCCGCTCTCCAGGAATCCGCGCAGGCGGCTCAGGAAGCGGCCGAGCTCGCAGAGTATCAGTACCGGTCGGGGCTGGTCGATTTCACCGCTCTACTCGACACCCAGCGCTCACTCCTGTCCGCCCAGGACGAGCTGGTTCGGAACAGCGGCGCGCTCACATCCAATCTGGTGCGGCTGTACAAGGCGCTCGGCGGCGGGTGGCCGGCGCACGAGGCTGAACAGTACGAGAAGGAAGGATCATGATGAAGGAACGCGAACACACCCAGGCCGACATAACAAAAATTCTGGGAAACGGCGGCAAGGGCCCTGCCGGGAGCGCGAGGCGCTGGATCGTATGGGCCGTCCTGGCTGCGGCGGCTGTTCTGGCGGTTTTTGCATGGGGATTCTCCGGCGGCAAGGAGCAGGTATCCTACCGGTTTCATGAGATGCAGCGCGGAGATCTCACCATCACCGTGAGCGCAACCGGAAACCTCCAGCCTCTGAACCAGGTGGATGTGGGGAGCGAACGCTCCGGGATCATCCGGAGTGTGGAGGTGGACTACAACGATCGGGTGAAGGTGGGACAGGTTCTGGCGCGGCTCGATACCGCGATGCTTCAGGCCGAGGTGAAGAAGGCGGCTGCAGCCCTGGAATCGGCGCAGGCTAGGGTCCTGCAGGCCCAGGCCACTCTGAGGCAGGCCAGCGCGGAGCTCGACCGGATGAGGCAGGCCCACGAGCTCACCGGCGGCAGAGTCCCCTCCTCAAGGGAACTGGATGTGGCTGAGGCCGAGCTCGAACGGGCCCGGGCCGACGAGGCCGCGGCACGCGCCCAGGTCTCGCAGGCCCGTGCGACCCTGGAGTCGAATCAGACAGATCTCTCCAAGGCCCTGATCCTCTCTCCCATAAACGGCATCGTGCTCTCGCGGAACGTGGAACCGGGCCAGACTGTGGCCGCATCGCTGCAGGCCCCGGTCCTGTTCACCCTGGCCGAGGACCTCGCGCGGATGGAGCTGCACGTAGACCTGGACGAGGCGGACGTGGGCAAGGTGAAACCAGGGCAGCAGGCGACGTTTACGGTGGATGCCTATCCCGATCGGATTTTCGCGGCAGAGGTCGTCCAGGTACGGTACAGCGCAAAGGCCGAGGCAGGGGTGGTCACCTACGAGACCGTGCTCAAGGTTGACAACGAGGACCTGCTCCTGAGGCCGGGCATGACCGCGACAGCAGACATCACGGTGAACGAGATCAAGAATGCCGTGCTGGTGCCCAACAGCGCCCTTAGGTTCATACCCCGCGATGCGGGAAATGAGACGCAGGAGAAGAGCAGTGTGCTGAGCAAGCTCATGCCGCGCCCGCCGAGACCCGCCAGGAGGAGTCTCCAGAACGGGCGCGGCAGCGGGGCCGGCAGGGCCGAACAGACGGTCTGGATGCTCGAGCAGGGCGCCCTCGTGCCTATTCGGGTCTTCACCGGGGCTACGGACGGCATCATGACCGAGATTCTCGAAGGGGCTGTTGAGCCCGGCATGAGAGTCATTACGGGAAGCATGAGCATCCAGAAATGAACATGACGACCCCTGAATCCATAAACAGCCCTCTCATCCGGCTGGAGGGCATCACCAAGGTGTACGGCTCGGGCCCTGCAGCGGTTCACGCACTCAAGGGCGTGGACCTTACGATCGACAAGGGGGAGTTTGTGGCCGTGATGGGGCCCAGCGGATCGGGCAAGTCCACCTGCATGAACATCCTGGGCTGCCTGGACACGCCGACCGCCGGGACATACCGGTTCAAGGGCGTGGACGTGGGCGGCCTGTCGCGCGACCAGCGGGCGCTCCTGCGCAGAAACTATCTCGGCTTCGTGTTCCAGGGCTTCAATCTCCTGAGCCGCACCTCTGCCCTGGAAAACGTCGAGCTCCCCCTGATCTATCGCGGCGTCCCGGCCAGGGAGCGGCATGCAAAGGCCCGGGACGCGCTCAAGGCGGTCGGGCTGGAAGGATGGGAATTCCACACCCCGGCGGAGCTCTCGGGCGGGCAGCAGCAGCGGGTGGCAATCGCCCGGGCCATGGTGATCGAACCCGAGGTGCTCATGGCGGACGAGCCCACCGGCAACCTTGACTCCGTCACGGGCCGCGAGATCATGGACCTGCTCTGCTCATTCAACACCGAACGGGGCGTAACCATCGTCATGGTCACCCACGACGCCGGCATGGCCGGCTATGCCGGACGAATTGTCCGGTTCTTGGACGGCCTCATCGATTCCGAGGAGCCCGGCAGGAGGCACGTCTCATGATCTGGGAGACCATCATACTGGCCCTGCGCGCCATCCGGCGCAATGTTCTGCGCTCGTTCCTCACAATTTTGGGCATCGTGATCGGCGTGGCCGCGGTCATTACCATGGTCACCCTGGGAGACGGGGCCACCGAACAGGTGAGGGCCGACATATCGAGCCTGGGCAGCAACATGCTCCAGGTCAGGCCCGGTCAGGGGTTCAGGGGGCCCGGCGGTGTGAGGGTCTTTGCCGAGAGATTCAAGCTCTCCGACGCACAGGCCATCGAACGAGAGATCGCAGGCCTAAAGGCCGTGGCGCCCCTGTCGGATCAGTCCGGCCAGGCCATCTCCGGAAACCGGAACTGGTCCACCACGGTAACGGGGAGCACGAATGACTATCTCACTGTCCGCAACTGGCCGCTTGAGAGCGGACGTGTCTTCACCGAGTCGGAGCTGAACTCAGGCAGGGCGGTATGCATCCTGGGCGCCACCATCGCCAGAGAGCTCTTCGGGGATCAGGACCCGCTGGGAGCCTTTATCCGGCTGGACAGGCTCTCCTGCCAGGTGGTGGGCGTCCTTGCATCAAAGGGCCAGTCGAGCTTCGGGCAGGATCAGGATGATCTGGTGATGGTGCCCATCAGGACGATGCAGAGGCGCATCGCGGGCAATACCGATGTCAAGGCGATCCTGGTCTCCGCCATGGACGGCGTCTCGACAGAGGCTCTAAGGGAAGATATCGAGCGCCTGATGCGCGAGCGGCGCCGGGTTTCCGAGGGGCAGGACGATGACTTCCACGTTCGCGACATGCAAGAGATCGTGAGCACGCTCACGAGCACCACCCGGGTGCTCACGGCCCTGCTGGGTGCGGTGGCTGCGGTGAGCCTGCTGGTGGGCGGCATCGGGATCATGAATATCATGCTGGTCTCGGTCACGGAGCGCACCCGCGAGATCGGCACACGCCTGGCGATCGGGGCCCGGGAGGGCGAAGTGCTCATGCAGTTTCTCATAGAAGCAGTCGTGCTCTCGTCTCTGGGCGGGCTCTTCGGCATCGCCCTCGGCCTCGGCGCAGCGGCCCTGGGAGCCCGCCTGCTCGGAGTGCCCTTTGTGTTCAACCCGGGCATCGTGATCCTGGCCTTCGTGTTCTCTGCATCCGTGGGGGTGATCTTCGGGTTTTTCCCGGCACGCCGGGCCGCGCGCATGGACCCCATCGAGGCCCTGCGGCACGAGTGAAAAGCCCGGAGTCCGAGAAATCATCCAGTCCCCTGTCTGCTCCAGATCCGGCTCTTTGCGGCTTTCCTGCGAAATGGCCAGAAATGAAGGTCCCACGTTGTCTGGTGATATTGGCTTTGCGTTTCCAGGGCTTATCATGAATTCCATCCGGCCTTGAAAAAACCGCATGTCTAAAAAGCCGAGGGAAGGGACGGCTCTTTTCGTGGAAGAGGAGGACCGCGCATGAACGATATCTGGAACATACTGTGGCTGCTGCTCATTGCGGCCATCCTCATCCCGGTCGTCCAGCAGAAGCTGATTCGGATGAGACGGATGCGGCTCATCAGGGCCATTGAGAAGAAGAGAAATTCCCGCCTGATCACCCTGATCCACCGGCAGGAGATCATGAAGTTCTTCGGAATCCCCCTCCTGAGGTACATCGATATCAACGACGCCGAGGAGATCCTGCGGGCGATCAGGTTCACGCCCGAGGACATGCCTATCGACATGATCGTCCACACCCCGGGCGGGCTCGTGCTCTCCTCCGAGCAGATCGCCATGGCCCTGAAGCGGCACCGGGCAAAGGTGACCATCTTTGTCCCTCACTACGCCATGTCCGGAGGCACCCTGCTGTGCCTTGCGGCAGACGAGGTGGCCATGGACGGCAACGCTGTGCTGGGGCCGGTGGACCCCCAGGTGGGAAAGTACCCGGCCGTCTCCATCATGGCCGCTGTAGAGAAAAAGGAACCCAAGGACATCGATGACGAGACCTACATCATGGCCGACATCTCGCACAAGGCGCTTGAGCAGATGCGGGAGTTCGTGGAGATCATCCTCTCGGACCAGAGGAGCCCCGCAGATGTGGAGAGGATCGTGAAGGCCCTCACCGAGGGCAGGAGGACGCACGATCACCCGATCTTCCTCGAGGACGCGAAAAGACTGGGGATCAACGTGACCGGCCGCGTCCCGGACGACATCTACCGGCTCATGGAGCTGTTTCCCCAGGCCGAGCAGCAGCGTCCCTCGGTACAGTACATTCCCGTTCCCTACAAGGATGACGGGCGCGAACCAAAAGAATAGCGCCGGCTGGTCTTTTCGCCTCCCACAGGAGGGGGCGGTTGATTTTCCCTCTGCCTGCGTTACTTAACTCACTATATCCCGCAAGAATCGCATCTCTGCCTGCATGCGAAAAAAGCACGATTGCCCAAAATGGCATCTTCACGCGGCAATTCTAAAGCCCGTGAAGGCCTGAGGATTCGGAAGAGATCCAAGGAGGAACAGATGCAGACGTATATCATTCTGAGCAGACTGTCCCCTGATGCGCTCAAAGATCCTGCCATCTACCGGGAGATGGCGGCCAAGGTGTCGAAGAAGATCAAGGAAGAATGTCCCGAGGTCCACTGGAAGCAGAGTTTTGCCGTGATGGGGCGCTTCGATGTGGTGGATATCGTGGAGTCGGACAATCCCAAGCAGGTCGAAAAGGCGGCCATGATCATCAGGGCCTTCGGCAACTCCACCACCGAGACCCTCTTTGCCACCCCATGGCGCGAGTTCCTGGACATGCTGTAACCGGCCCGGGTATCAGCGGTAAGGTCTTTTAGAGAAAACCTCTCCGGTCATGCCCTCTTGTACCAGTCGGTCAGTATAGCCGCAGGGTTGTGCATTTGCCGGCCGGTCACTACCGGGCTGCACCTGCGGTCTGCACTCTTGGGTTCGTACTCCCGCTTACGCCATTCCTTAAAAGACTAAGGTGTAAGATGCAGTGCCCTGTTTTTTTCAGAAGAAACGAGCCTTAGTTGAGCGGCCGGGTTTTCGCTCTCCTGCGCCCGTTCTTGAGTTGAAAGTGCGGGCTGCTTAGTATGTAGCTTACTGGAGGAGGTTTACCCATGATACACCCATTCATACATCCATTTCACACTCGATCTCTCAAATCACTCGTCCTTCTCACGCTCGCGCTACTCCTCTCGTCGTGCAACAGCGACAGCGACGATCACAGTCCCCAGGCCCAGAGCAGCACCGGCTCTGGAGAAGTTCTCTCATCCATTACCATCAGCCCGGGAACCACAAGCATGGACATACAGATGACCAGGCAGTTTACCGCGGTGGGCATCTTCAGCGACGGTTCTTCCACGATTCTGACCGAATCCGTGACCTGGTCGACATCGGACGAGAGTATCGTCAGCATCAGCGAAACCGGGGTGGCCATCGCCCATGCTCAAGGTGAGGCCACCATTACGGCCACCAGGGATGGGGTCTCGGGCACTTGCCTTGTGAGTGTTTCTCTATCGGGAACCTCAGACACCTCGGACCCTGCGCCCCCGGAGAAGCCCGATCTTCTCCCCCCTGCCTCGGCCGTCATCATCGACCATACCGCCACAGACATCTATGCCGTGCCGGATGAATGGATCGAGCAGGCTCGAGAAAGCCTGTGTATCGCATACGGCCACACCTCACATGGAAGCCAGATCATCGAGGGCATGAAAGGGCTGGTTGATTTCAGTGGAAGCAGCTACGCCTTCAACGCAAGCGGTGCCGGAGGAGCACTGGAGCTGCGCGACACGCCGTTTGCCGGCGCGAACGATCTCGGCAATCCTGACCGCACTGCATGGGCCGAGGCCACCCGGGCCTATCTGGACGAGCACCCCGAAGTCAATGTGGTCATGTGGTCATGGTGCGGCCAGGTCTCTGACGCCACAAAAGCGGACATCGACACCTACCTGCACCTCATGAGCACCCTGGAACAAGAATATCCCGACGTGCGGTTCGTCTATATGACCGGTCATCTCGATGGCACCGGCCTGGAGGGGAACCTGCACCAGAGGAACGAGCAGATTCGGAGATACTGCAGACAAAACGGCAAGATACTTTACGATTTCGCAGACATAGAATCCTACGATCCTGACGGCGTCTTCTACGGCGACCGGTATGCGAACGATGCCTGCGACTACGACTCCGACGGCGACGGGGACCGTGATGCAAACTGGGCCGAACAGTGGCAGAATGCCCACGTCCAGGGCCAGGACTGGTACGACTGCTATGCAGCGCACTCACAGCCGCTCAACGCAAACCTCAAGGCCTACGCGGCCTGGTGGCTCTGGGCAAGGATCGCAGGCTGGGACGGGCGGTAGCGGAACATCTGCTGGGATATCTCGGCGGCATGATCGACCGGTACAGACGGCGGCGGGGCAGGGTGCTCGACGCAATGGGGCTCGGTCCGCGGGAGACCCCGTCGGAGACCGTGCTGAGGGGACCGACGTACACGCTGAGGTTATACGGCGGCCAAGGAGGCAAAGGCCCGGCGGTGCTCATTGTGCCGGCACCCATCAAACGGGCATACATCTGGGACCTCGACCATGAGATCAGTGCTGTGAGGCGGTTCCTGGGCCAGGGCATCCGGGTCTGGCTCATCCGCTGGGAGATGCCGGGGATTCAGGACCAGGGGCTCGGGCTGGCCCATTACGCCGGTCGATATATTCTCGACTGTCTGGAAGCCATGGAATCCGGGCCGAAAAACAAAAGGCCCATTCTGGCAGGGCATTCTCTCGGGGGCACCTTTGCCGCGATCTTTGCCGCCCTGCATCCGGATATGGTCGGGGGGCTCGTTCTGCTCGGCGCCCCGATCAGGTTCGGACCCGGTGTGGGGGCCATCGACTCCCTGGTCGCCCGTGCACCAGGCGCTTGCGTGTTCACCTCCATATCGGGAAATGTCCCGGGCTGGTTTCTCGGCGCCATGAGCACCCTGGCCTCTCCGGCGAGCTTCCAGGCCGAGCGGTGGGCCGACTGGCAGTCGAGTCTGACTGATCCCCGGCTGCTGAGGACGCACATGAAGGTGCGGCGCTGGACCTTGGACGAACTTCCCATGCCCGGGCTGCTCTTTGAAGAAGTTGTGGAAAGGCTCTACCGCAGGGACTGTTTCATGGGCTCCAGGCTCGATATCGACGGCAAATGCGCAACGCCTCGGAGTATCAGGGCGCCGATCCTCACGGTGGCGGACAGGCGCTCGGTGCTGGTTCCGCCGGAGGCCTCCCTGCCGCTGAACGACATCGCCGGAAACCAAGCCAACCGCGTGCTCTGGTACGAGGAAGAACCGGGAGTTGCATTGCAGCACGTGGGGATGCTGGTGGGCAGGAGGGCCCACCAATCCCTGTGGCCTGCAATCCTCAGATGGATCGGCGAATGCGGCAAGGCCTGACCCGGCCGCGCTTCCCATCATCAGAGATAGGGCGGGTTCTAAACCGGTGCTTTCCTGCTCCTCTTTGACATGGTTCATGATATCGCCGGATGAGATTGTCCTTCCCTTGAGGGCGGTTCCTGGGGTAATAAGCTCAATCTTGAGAAAAATCATGAGAGGTGCTGGTTGTCGTGAACGTACAACCTGCAACTATCGATGATTTCGAGAGCTGGATCGCTCTGGCAGGAGAAGTGGAGCACCTGTTCGGGGCCATGGTCCACGAGCCCTCGTTTCACGACGCCCTGAAGGAGGCGCTCCGCGAGGGGCGGGCATTCTGTGTGAGGCAGGACGATGCCGGGGCCGGCGCGCCCCTGCTTGGCGGCATCACGGTCATGTTTTCTCACAACGAGATCGAATGGTTCGCTGTTTCCGGGAAGTGCCGCGGCAAAGGGGTGGGAAAGGCCCTGCTGGCCCATGCCCTGTCCCAGCTCGATGCCCGCAGGGACATCACGGTCAGGACCTTTGACCGCTCCTCCGAAGAGGGGAAGCCCGCTCGCCGGCTCTACCAGGCCTTCGGCTTCCGCGATCATAGATCGTGCGATCCCACGTCCACGGGATTTCCCACCGTGATCATGATCCGGAAAAAAGAGGCATAGTTTCAGGCGCGCCTGCCGAGAAAATCATCTATGCCTTGTTTTTTGTTGGTTATTCGTTTAAATGTAAGGTTATTGATCAACTGGCGGATTCTCTTTGCAGACGGTTCCTCTTCGACCTGGCTTTTTTAGGATTTCCTCTTCATGTCCTCCTGAACAAGAGCTCTCTCGCCGCCTTAGTTCACAGAAGAGATGGATCGCGTGTGAAGGGAACAGGAGAGATGATCTCCCGATATCCCGTGAGCAGGGCTCGGGAGAGGGTGTTTCTGGGTAGAGCAGGCGGTGTACCTTTACAAGGGTAGCCTCGGAAACTGCGGACCAGCCGGTGCGGCCGTCATGCATGCTAAAGAGCGGCTCTGTGGTCTGCCGGGGAAGAAAGAGGCCGCGGCGCCTGCCTGGCACGGCGCCAAGGCCCACTGAGAAATATGCTCTTTTCAAGGGGGTTTTATGGGATACGATAGATGGAACAGGATGGATGTCCAGGAGCGCGACTATGTCCAGCACCTTTTCGGCAAGCACATCTCCAGGGGGCAGGTGAGGTACCTCAGGTGCGCGCATCTGGATATTTACGAGCGCGACCGGCAGGGCTGCACGGTTATGGATGCGGTGTCGGGAAAGAAATTTTTCGACTGCTTCAGCTCTGCGGGATGCTTCAATGTGGGCAGGGGGAATCCGAAGATCAGGGAGGTTCTCCAGAAGGCCCTGGACGAGTGGGACATGGGCTCACACCATCTGCTCTCAGAGCCCAAGATCAGGTTTGCCGAAAAACTCGCGTCGCTCTGTCCGGGCGATCTCGACAAGGTGGTTCTCTGCGCCTCGGGTGCGGATGCCTGTGCAGGGGCGATCAAGCTGGCCAGGGGCGCTACCGGCAGAAACGGTGTGATCACCATGAACAAGGCCTATCACGGGCACGAAGGCTTCAGCCTCTCCGCCAACGGCAAGGACTACTACAAGGAGCTCTTCGAGCCTCTGATGCCCGGATTCCACATCGTTCCCTTCAATGATCTGGAGGCGGTCAGGAGGATTGCATCCAAGGACATTGCCGCCATTATCCTGGAGCCGGTGCAGGGTGAGGGCGGCATTCACGTGGCCACCCAGGAATTCATGAGCGGCTTAAGGGAGCTCTGCGACAAGCTGGGGATCATGCTCATCTTCGATGAAGTCCAGACTGGATTCGGCCGAACGGGCAAGATGTGGGCCATGGAGCACTACGGTCTGGTCCCGGATATCATGTTCACGGCCAAGTCCATCAGCGGCGGTCTCTACCCCAACGGCGCGGTGGTCTACCGGGACATCAAGGTTCTCACCGACTATGTGGAGAAAAATCCCTTCTTCCATACCTCTCACTCAGGCGGTTCCGACTTGGGCTGCATCGTCTCGGAGGCCGTGCTGGACTACCTGGTGGAAAACCGGGTGTGGGAGCATGCCGCCGATATCGGCAGGCGGTTCAAGGATGGGCTCATGGAAATCTGGCGGGAAAACAGCCATGTTATTCGCGAGGTCCGGGCCCTGGGCCTTATGATCGGCGTCGAATACAAATACGAATTCCTGGGCGCGCTCATGGCCGAATGCCTTGCGAAGCAGGGGGTCTGGGCGGTCTACTCGGGAAACGCCCCTGAGGTCATGCGGTTCCAGATACCCATCACCGCCAGAGTGGAAGAGGTGGATGAGCTGCTGGCACGCATCAGGGCCGCGGTGAACTCCATGAAGATATACCTGGTCTTTCTCCTCCCCCTGGCACGGATTCCGATGTTCAGGATGATTCTCGACAATCTCAAGGTGCAGATCACCACGTTCAACCTTATCCGTGATCTGGAAGAGTTCGTGTCAAGGTATGTTCTCAAGGCGCTGGAATTCAGGGGGTGAGAGGATGAAAAAGAATATTTCCACAAAACAGACTGACAGGGACATACTTTTCGCCGCTGCCGAAAAAGTGTTTTCAAAGAGCCTCGTGGACGAGATCCGGGGAAGGGGGCACGGGTTCCTGGAAGCCGGAGGTGAGGGGGCATATGCCTTCGACACGGACGGAAACCGTTATCTCGACTGTTCATCATCGGCCGGGACGTTTAACCTGGGCAGAAAGAACCGGGTAATAACCGCCCGGCTCAAGAAGGCCCTTTTTGAGACCGACCAGGGCAACTTCGTCATGCCGTCCGAAGAAAAGGCCATGCTGGCACGGAGGATCGCCGAATTCGTTCCCGGGAATTTGAGCTGCGTGCTCTTCGGGGTGACCCGGGGCGAGTCCATGGAAGCGGCCTGCAAGCTCGCACGGGGGTTCACGAACAGGCCTGGTCTCATAACCGTCAGCGGCGGCTGCTACGGAGAGTCGGGATTTGCCTTAAGCCTTTCGGAGAGGCAGGGCAAGGAGCAGTTCGGCGGACTGATCCCCGAGGTAACGGTCGTGCCGTTCGGGGATGCGCAGGCCGCAGAATCGGCCATCGGAAATCGGACCGCTGCCTTTGTCATGGAGCCGATCCAGGCGGAGAACGGCTGCCGCGTTGCGGATAGGGAGTATTACGCCCGGGTGCGCTCCCTGTGCGACCGCCACGGCGCAAAGCTCATCTTTGATGAGACCCAAAGCGGTTTCGGCAGGACAGGGACCAGGTTCTTCTTCGAGCAGACCGGCGTGGAGCCGGATATCCTTATCGTGGGCGAGGCATTGACCAGCGGGGTCTTCCCCATGACCGCCATGATCTTCACCCCCGAGCTGAAACAGTTCTTCGACGAGCACCCTCTCATTCATCTCTGCACCTTCGGCGGTCACGACCTGGGCTGCAGGGTCGCCATGGCTGCGCTGGACGAGTACGACCGGGAGAGCCCCTGGATCAATGCCCGGGAAACGGGCGAGGGACTGCTCAAAAGGCTGGGCAGGCTTGCGGGGAAGAAGAGGGCTCTGAAGTCGATTGCTGGCCGGGGGCTGCTGGTATCACTGAAGTTTGCCTCAGGGGAGGTTGCACGCGCGTTCTGCGCCCGTGCGGCAGGGCACGGGCTCATGGTTGAAACCGGAAGGGTGGATGGCTCGTGCGTTCTGCTGAGGCCGAGCCTGCTCATCGGCAAGGAAGAGGAATCGTTCATTGCAGATGCGGTGAAAAAGACACTGGGCGATCTCTAATCACGCCGGTTGGCTGCTTCAAAGGGCGGCTCTGCATCCCAAGGGGCCTTTCGGACATACCCCTCCTGTACACGATCGGGGTATGTCCTGATGACGGGGTTGACCATGAAAGAGCGGCGCGGGGAAAGGGGATGCCCTCGCCCCTCTCGCCCGCGCCTGATGAAGGTATGACTACAGGGGATAGAATCTTACCTGGAGCAGCTTTGTCCCGTTGTTGTCCATGCTCCAGAGATCCTCGATGAAAGCCCCGATGTTGAATACCCATTCGTTCAGGTATTCCGCGCAGCAGGCCTGAGCCCCCTCGCACAGGGAATCATCTGCCATGGGGGAACACTCGTCGAATATCCCGTCCGAGTTCTTGTCTACACAGCAGGAATCCGGCGGCATGAAGCAGCCTTGGGCGATGAGGTTGCAGACACTCCCCGACCACTGGAACAGGCCGGTGATATCAAGTGCCCGGGACTTGGCCGAGGTGCGGACAAAGCTGGCAGAAGAGGTCAGGAAGCCCCTGTCCGTTACCAGGCCGAGATAGAGCAGGTCGTTGCCGTGCTCATCCTGTACAACGGTGAACTCGGGGTCGTAGATCTCGACAGCCCTAAGTCCGCCGTCATTGTTTGAGGATTTGCCTGTGACCCTGATATATACCCGGTAGCCCTTTTCGTGTTTCGGCAGGCGCAGGATTGCGGGGTCGTCCGGGGAAAAGCCGGTGCAGGCGTCCGTCACCTGCAGATCCGTGGCAACGGGCGAGCCTTTGTGCCCCTTCGTGCTTGATTCCATGATGATCTGCATGGCGTATTCCGGATGTTCCGGAATGAAGATGACATTCCCATAGACCGGATCTCCGAACGCATCACAAGGGGCGCCCGGGCATGATAAGTCGCCTTTCCTGGTCATGATATCGAGGCTGAAATGCCAGCCCGAAGGAAATCCGTCGGGTCTGACCCCGCTACCCTGCCCGGCGGGGTACGCATAGCCGGCAAAGAGGAAAATCAGTATGCCCGCGAGGATTGCCTCTCTCATCATCTTGCCCATTCTTTGCGCCCCTTTTTGTGATTTTTGCCCGCTCCGGTCCAAGGACCTCTCCCGGTTCTCTTTTCCATTAAGGGAGATGCTCGATCTTTGTTACACCGGAGTGCATATCTTGGAATATCAACAATCATGCCGCAGGTAACCACATGATATGAAAAATATTATTTTGAAATATAGCCTTTGTTGATACACGATTTCGTACTTGGCGTTTCAAGATCTGCATGGAAGGAGCGCATTGACTCTTGCCCGAATGCGTGTCAGTCATTCGGTAATAAAAGAAGAGGCGAAAGGAGACCCCCCATGGCCGATACTCCCCCGAATAACCATTCCCACGAGCAGAGGCCGGTCCCTTCGGTCAACCCGGGTGCGAGCCCGCAGGAAGAGGTGGCGATCGTGAATGAGGAAAACACCGTCATCGGCAGCGCCATGCGGGCGGTGATGCGGCGGGACCGGCTCATCCACCGGGCCTCGTATATTCTCGTGTTCAACTCCCGGGGGCAGCTCTTCGTACAGGAGCGCACCCTGACAAAGGACATCTTCCCGGGATACCTGGACCTCTGCGCCGGAGGGGTGGTGCTCGCGGGCGAGAGTTACGAGGAGTCCGCCCTGCGCGAGCTAAACGAAGAGCTCGGTATCAGGGATGCCGGGATTGAGTTTCTCTTTGACTTCTATGGCGAGTACCTTGGCCAGAGGGTATGGGGCAGGGCGTTTTCCTGCATTGCGGAAGGACCGTTCATTCTGCAGCCGGAAGAGGTGTCCGGCGGCGCGTTCCATTCCTTGGACGCGGTCATGAGGATAATCGACGAGAAGCCCTGCACCCCGGACAGCGTATACGTACTGCTCAGGTATTTGAAAAAACATGGTAATTCGGCCGGGCAGGGGAAAAACCTTGGAGAGCGGCTGTAGTGAAGAGAATTCTCCTGGTCCATCCCCCGGTATCGAAGCCGAGCGAGTCTCCCGCCGGCCTTGCCAGGCTCGCAGGGGCTCTGAAGGCAGGAGGCGCCCAGTTTCGGGTGATCGACGCCAACATGGAGGGGCTGCGCTTCCTCCTCGACGATTGCACTGAGCCAACCGATACCTGGACCCGCAGGGCCTGCCGCCGCATCAATGAGAATCTCGCCGTGCTCCAGAGACGCGAGACCTACCGGAACCGGGGCAGGTACATCCAGGCGGTCACGGAGATCAACCGCGTGCTGGCCCACAGGTCAGGGCCCTACCGGTCGAATGTCAGCCTCAACAATTTCACTCACGACGAGCTCTCTCCCGTAAAGAGCCGGGACCTGCTCCGTGCGGCCCAAACGCCTCAGGACAACGTGTTCTATCCCTACTTCAGAAGCCGCCTTGCAGAGGTCCTTGGAGAGTATGCACCGGATGTGGTGGGCTTCTCGCTCACCTTCCTGAGCCAGGCCCTGACCACCATGGCCATGGTGGGATTCCTGAAGGAGCAGGCGCCAGAGGTCAGGATCGTTCTGGGCGGCGGGCTGGTTACCTCGTGGATCAGGGGGCCTGCATGGAGAAACCCCTTTTCCGGCCTCGTGGACGATCTGGTGGCAGGTCCGGGCGAGAATGCCCTGCTCACCCTGGCAGGCCTGGGAGGCGCCGGCGGGCACTTTCTGCCGGATTACGAACCCTTCCGGGACTACCCCTACCTCTCACCCCGGCCGGTTTTGCCGTACAGCGCCTCGTCCGGCTGCTACTGGGGGAAGTGCTCGTTCTGTCCCGAGCAGGCGGAGGCAAATCCGTATCTGGGGCTGCCGGCTGAGCGGGCCGTACATGACATGGAGGAGCTGGCGCGGGCCGAGCCTTCGGGCCTGATCCATGTATGCGACAATGCCATGAGCCCCTCTCTGCTCAAGGTTATGGCACAGGGCGGGCCTCGTATTCCCTGGTACGGGTTTGCGAGGATAAGCCCCGCTCTTGCCGATCCCGGTTTCTGCTCCGATCTAAAGAGCTCGGGATGCGTCATGCTCAAGCTGGGGATCGAGTCGGGCGACCAGCGGGTCCTCGATGAGCTCGGCAAGGGGATCCAACTCCACGAGTCTGCACAGGTGCTTAAAATCGTGAAAAGCTCTGGTATCGCCACCTATGTCTATCTCCTGTTCGGCACGCCCCCCGAAGATGAAGCCGCGGCGAAAAAGACCCTGGAGTTCATCGGGCAAAACCGTGATTATGTGGACTTTCTCAATCTTTCCATCTTCAACCTCCCCAAGGGGAGCCCCGATGCCGCCGGGCTCGATACGTACGATTTTTCACAAGGAGACCTCTCGCTCTACCAGGGCTTCGTTCATCCCCGGGGATGGGACAGGAGGAGGGTGCGCCGGTTTCTCGACAAGGAATTCAAGCGCGATGATGCCATCGCCCGGATCGTAAGAAGGGACCCTCCCTCGTTCACCTCGAATCACGCCCCGTTCTTCACCAGCGGTGTGTGGTGAGAAATCCTTCCGAAAAATCCTGATACACCGGTTCTTAGGAGATGGGTTTTACGGGGCGGCGCCTTCGATCCGGGCCGTAGATCCCCATTCTCACATGTACTTCGTACGGAATGGGGAACGAGAGATTATGCCCTCTCCAATCGCATCGTTTTGATCCCCGTTTGAGCCTGCTGCTTTAAAGGGTTAAAGGGCCATGCCAATGATCGTACGGCTCGAAGCAGGGTAAAAGGGCCTGTCCTTCAAAAGGCCCATACCATTTGGATGAGTGTTCCTCCGGCCCGGGCAGGACTCCCGGCTTGTGATGCTCTTTAAAATCCACAAAATAGACGGGTCCGGGCCTGTCTTTTATGAAAAATGCACATATGAGATATTTGCAAAGAAGAAATAGAGATTATATAGAAAATATGGCAGTCTGTCTCATGCAAGGGACGAGGTAAGAGAAATCCATGACAAGCGAAGTCTTTCCCGAGGACAGGGCCGAAAAGCCGGCGACAGAGAAGGCAGGGCGCCGGAAGATACAGCCCATGGACTGGGCGATGATGGCTTCTATTTTGGTGATCCTCGGAATCTTTGTCTACACCAGCGTATTTACAAGAGAATTTAAGGTCGATGTGGTCAGCGTGGCCCTCCAGTACCCCTACCAGACGTATACCCGCTACACCGCCGCCGGAACCGTGGTTGCCAAGCGACGGGCGGAAGTGGCTGCAAAGGTTCCAGGCCAGCTGGTGGAATTCGCTGTTGGAGAGGGTGCTCTGGTAGAGAAGGGGCAGGTGATCGCGCGCATCGAGAGTGCGGATGCGGTCGCCCGAAAGGACCAGGCCGAGGCCAGGCACCGGCTCGCCGTCGCCACTCTCGAACAGGCCAGAGAGGACCTGGCGGAAGAGAGATTCAACCTTGCGCGCTACAAAAAGCTCTACGAGATGGGCTCGGTGTCGAGGTCGGAGTATAAGGCCGCCGAGGCCGGACACCGCAAGGCGGTCTCTGCGCTCAATGCGGCCGAGGCCTTGATGAAGGCCGAGGCGGCTGCCTTGCGGAGTGCTGAGATCACGCTCGACAACACCCAGATAAGGGCACCCTTCAGCGGCATGGTCCTGAAATTCAATGCAGATATCGGCGACATGGTGACCCCGCCCGGTCCTGTAGGAAGCACGGACTCCTCCATAGCCACTATCGCGGATGTGTCCGAGCTCAGTGTGGAGGTGGAGGTTCCGGAATCCGTGATTAGGGAGATTCATAACGGTCAGTCCTGCATTGTCGAAACCGGCGGCCTGCCCGATGTCCATTTCACCGGTGAAGTGACCGCCGCCCCGCCCCCGGGTGAGAAGATACAATCCAAGTCCCTGGTGAAGGTGCGTATTCTCGAAAGCGATCTCCGCATCCGGCCGGATATGGCCGCACGGGTCTCGTTCCTTTCCCGCCCCCTTTCCGAGGGCGACGACGTTCCCCGCATCCTGGTCCACAGCTCGGTGATCGTGACCGACCAGGGCGGCCCTGCGGTTTATCTGGTCAGGGACGAGCGGGCGGTTCTGAGGAGTGTCCTTACCGGCGCCCGGTTTCACGACCGGGTGGAGATACTGGGCGGCGTCTCCGTGGGAGATAGGCTCATCGTAAATCCGCCCAAGGGGATCAAAAACGGCTCGCGGCTTGCCCTTTAGTCCGGGGTTGGTTTCCTCTCGGATCGTTCGTCCCTCTCTGGCCCCGGGTGCTTGCGCTGGTATCTTGGGGAGACAAGGCGGAAAGGCGATCGTCCCGGGCATCGTTTGAGGACCTCCCGGTCTGCCGGCCTCCCAAGCATTCCGACCTCGGATGACAACTCCCGGCACCGGCATGCCGCCGAACATGGCCAACTGAAGGCTTCCCAGGTATTTTGACTGCGAATGAAAAGGCGCATTGCCCGCATCGAATCTATTGCCTGGAAAATCCGCTGCCCAAGCCGACTTGAGAGCAGGTTCCCGATTTATGTTCTTGACAGGAGGCGGGAAAGAAAGGATGAATACAACCGACACGTTTTAAGACGTTTGAAATGGTGTCTGATTGCCGGGAGGTCCCGGCCTTCTGCAGAAAATGCAGGGGAGGAGAGAGATTCATGGCGTTACAGCACGATACTCAGAATATGGCGGTGTTCTGCGATTTCGAAAACGTGGCCCTGGGGGTCAGGGATGCGAAATACCGGCAGTTCGATGTGAAGAAGATACTGGAGCGGTTGCTGCTCAAGGGGAGCATCATCGTAAAGAAGGCCTACTGCGACTGGGACCGATACAAGGACTACAAGCCCGTGATGCACGAGGCCTCCTTTGAGCTCATCGAGATTCCGCATGTCCGGCAGTCGGGCAAGAACTCGGCCGACATCCGCATGGTGGTGGATGCACTGGACCTCTGCTATACCAAACTGCACGTGGACACCTTCGTGATCATCAGCGGCGACTCGGATTTCTCGCCCCTGGTGAGCAAGCTGAGGGAGAACAATAAGATCGTAATCGGCGTGGGGGTGAAGAACTCCTCGTCCGACCTCCTGATCGCCAACTGCGACGAGTTCATCTTCTACGACGACCTCGTACGCGAGAGCGAGACCAAAAGGCCCAAGATCAGGAGACCTCTGGCCAAGAACAACGCTGCGGCCCCGGCCAAGGCGAGCTCCAAGGAGAGCCAGGAGGAGGACCGGAAGCAGAAGGCCCTGGACCTCGTTCTGGAGACTGTGGAGGCCATGTTCGCCGAGCGCGGCGACGACGACAAGCTCTGGGGCTCCATGGTGAAGCAGGCGCTCAGACGCCGCATGCCGGGCTTCAACGAGAGCTACTACGGGTACAGGTCATTCAGCCGGTTGCTGGAAGATGCCAGAGACCGGCACCTCCTGGAGATCGAGCTCGACGAGAAGTCAGGCAGCTACATAATCAAGAACGTAGTCCACGAGGATTAGCATCCCGCATGGGGTCATGGGGTCACATCATGGGGCGGATCTCTATATAGGCCAAGGGCTTAGAGTTAAGGGGTCAGGTCTTTGGATGGTCCCGATCTTTGACCCCAATACCGCGCCACACTCCACCGCGGTAGTATAAGGGGCAAAAAGGAATCTTTTATCCCGCAGCCTTTTTCCTGGCAATGCTCCGGTCGTGGCGCCTGCCGGCGGAGAGCTCGGTCTTGCGGAGCCTGATGGACTTGGGCGTGACCTCCACCATCTCGTCCTCCCGGATGAACTGCAGGGCCTTTTCCAGAGTCAGGGGCGTCACGGGCGAGAGCAGGATATTGTCGTCGCGGCCGGCGGCCCGCATGTTGGTGAGTTTCTTCATCTTGCAGGGGTTGACGTCGATGTCGTTCTCCTTGCTGTGCTCGCCGATGATCATGCCTTCGTAGACCTGCTCACCAGGAGTGATGAATAGCCTGCCTCTCGGCTCGAGGTTGTACAGGGCGTAGGGCACGGCCACGCCTCTGCGGTCCGCCACGATGGAGCCGGTGAACCGGGTGGGGAACTCCCCCCGGTATGGCTCGAAGCCCAGCAGATATGAGCTCATGATCCCGCTTCCCTTGGTGTCGGTGAGGAACTCGTCGCGATAGCCGATGAGCGCGCGCGAAGGGACGTTGAACTCGATCCTGACCCGGCTGGCTGCATGGTTTGCAAAGTTGATCATCCTGCCCTTGCGGATGGAGAGCTTCTGGGTCACGACGCCGAGATATTCCTCGTCGCAGTCGATGTAGAGATGCTCGATCGGCTCGAGCAACTCTCCCCCTCGGATCACCGAGATGACCTCGGGCCTTCCCACGCACAGCTCGAAGCCCTCACGCCGCATGGTCTCGATGATGATCGCGAGCTGGAGCTCGCCCCGTCCCTTGAGGATGAAGCAGTCCTTCTCGGGCGGCACCTCGAGCCGGATGGAGACGTTTCTCAGGGTTTCCTTCCGCAGGCGCTCATAGATCCGGTTTGATTGCACCCAGGCGCCCTCGGTGCCCGCCAACGGAGAGTTGTTGGCCGTGATGCGCATCGACACGGTAGGCTCGTCAACGGTAATCCTCTTGAGTGCTTTCGGGTTTTCCTCGGTGCAGATGGTGTCGCCGATCATCACATCGTCTATGCCGGAGAGCACCACGATGTCTCCGGGCCCCGCGTGGTCGATATCGCGCAAGCTCACGCCCTCGTAGCCCTGGAGCCTCGTGACCTTGAGCCGCTGGTGCTCGCCGCGTTCGTCGATGCAGACCAGGGTATCGTTTGAGTATGCGTGGCCGTGGAAGATCTTTCCGATGGCGAGCCTCCCCAGATAATCCGAGTAGTCCAGGTCAGAGACCAGCATCTGGAACGGCTCGCCGGGATCGTACGCAGGCGCGGGCACCTCGGCCAGGATGGTGTCGAAGAGCAGCTTGAGGTCTTTTGCCTCACCGTCCGGGGAATCCATGACGATGCCCTCGCGGCCCACGGCGTACAGACAGGGGAAATCCACCTGGTTATCGTCCGCGCCCAGGTCGATGAAGAGGTCGAAGATCTCGTTGAGGACCTCCAGGGGTCTGGCGTCTTTCCGGTCGATCTTGTTGATCACCACGATGATCTTCAAGCCCGACTCCAGGGTCTTCTTCAGGACGAACCGCGTCTGGGGAAGCGGGCCTTCGGCCGCGTCCACCAGGAGGATCGCGCCGTCCGCCATGGAGAGCGCCCGTTCCACCTCGCCCCCGAAATCCGCATGCCCGGGTGTGTCGATGATATTGATCTTGACCCCCTGCCAGGAGACCGAGCAGTTCTTGGCCGCGATGGTGATCCCGCGCTCGCGCTCGAGCTCCATCCGGTCCATGATCCGCGACTGGACCTCCTGGCCTTCGCGGAACACGCCGCTGAAACGGAACATGGCGTCCACCAGCGTGGTCTTGCCGTGGTCGACGTGGGCGATGATTGCGATATTCCGGATATGATCGTTTGTCTTGAGCTGCTTCATGATCTCGTATCCTGCCGATGATGCGATGTGTCCTCCCGGATAATCTTCCCTGCCCGGCAGCGCACAGAGCCATATCCCACACGCCGTTCTTTTGCAACAGAATTATCTGAGGTTTCATGACATTTTCTTTTTGACAAAAGATATATCACCCGTTATTAATTAAAGTATAAGAATTCTGATTCGATATTCTCGTGATGTCATAACATGAGGAAGGGGGGGTGATGTCTCATCTCTCTGGCGATCGCAAGGCAGAGACGAGGTCCATGATCTTCCTTGCCGCTCGCAAGGTGTTCAGCGAAAAGGGATATTATAAGGCCCAGATCGCGGACATCGTCAGGGAATCGGGCACGTCAACGGGCAGCGTCTATGCGCATTTCAAGGACAAGCAGGACCTGTTCCGTCAGATCATCCGGGAAACCCTCGACAGTCTGAGGTCCAGACTCAAGGAACTCAGCGACACCTCGCCGCCCGGCGACATCCAAGAGCGGGTCAGCCGGTGGCAGCCGGGGTTCGAGGCCTTTTTTGACTACATAGAGAACAACCCGGAGCAGGTGCTCTTCATCATCCGAGGCGGCTTCGGGGTCGACGAGGAGACGGAAAACACGATCTGGGAGTTCTTCAGGGCCTTTGCCTCCGATATCGCCGAAGACGTTCGCAGATGGGAGTGTCTGGGCTACATCGAGGGGGCGAACGCCGTTCTTGTGGGGCACATCATTACCGGCATGTGCATCCACGTCGGGCTCAGCTACCTGCTGGAGAGGCAGTTCACCCGCGAGGAGGCCATCAGCAGTCTCCTGGCCGTCACCCGCTCCCTGGTGCTGCAGTATCTGACCGACAAGGGCAGGAGAGAGCTCGGCTACCTGCCCGAGCTGAAGCGGTGAGGGGCACTGCAGGGCACGCCCCTGAAGAATGCGTGCGTGAGTACACAGTTTTTACGGGTTTTCTCCGCCGGGCATGATTTCCGGCTTGAAGGATATGAACAGGTATGAGGAGGTTTTTTATGCTGTCCAGCGCAGAAGTGTCGAACCGGCTCTCCAGTTTCCCAAGGTTCGAGGATATGTTGCTGAGCCTGCCCTATGCCCCGCGCATGCCAAAGGGCATGGTCAGAGAGACGCGGGAGGTGGTCGCGATCGCCCGCGCGTTCAATGAGAAGGTGGCCCGCCCCCGGGCCCTGGAGCTCGACCGCAAGACCCACGAAGATCCTGACTACATGCCCCGCGACCTCGTAGAGCTGGCCAACCGGTGGGGTTTCTACACCATGTGGATACCCCGGATCTTCGGCGGCAGGGGATACAACATGCCCTCCATGTCGTACTTCGCAGAAGAGGTCGGCTCGGTGTGCCTGGGGATCATGAACGTCATCGGGGTGCACTACCTCGGGGTGGCGGGCGTGGTCGCCTCGGCCAACACCCGCCTGGCGAAACGGATTCTGGGCGAGGTGGCCCGGGGAGAGAAGACCGGGAATCCCTGTCTCATCGCGCTCGCCACGACCGAGCCCGGCGCCGGGACCGACGTGGAGGAGGTGGAGCTCGTGGACAAGGGCAGGGTCGCCTGCCATGCCAGGAGGGTCAGGGGCGGATACGTGGTGAACGGCACCAAGGTGTTCATCTCCATGGGGCATGTATCCACCTGGACCGTGCTCTATGCGTACGAGGACCTGAAGAGGCCCTCGGAGACGACCGTGGGCCTGATGGTGAAGACCGGCACACAAGGCTTCTCGTTCGGTTCCCACGAGAACAAGATGGGCCAGCGGGTATGTCCGGCGAGCGTGCTCGTGTTCGAGGACTGCTTCATCCCCGACGACCAGGTGCTCTTCAGCACGGACATGGTGAGGAAGTTCACGAAGAAACCGATCCGGGAGGTCGCGCAGCGCTACATCGATTATGTAGTCGGCGCCACGAGACCCGGTGTCTGCGCATTCGGGGTGGGCGCGGCCCGCGGCGCGTTCGAGACCGCGCTCAAACACGCGTCCACGACCACGATGAACGGCACCCTGCTCATCAACCACGAGTGGGTGCAGAGCATGCTCGCCGAGATGTACAAGAACGTGGCCCTGGGCAGGCTCGCCTACACCGAGGCCAACTATGCCAACAGCCACCGGGGCCTCTACAAGATCCTCCAGCTCAAGCCCGTCTACTACTATCTCAGGCTCATGCCGCAGGCCTACTTCGACAAGGTGATCGGGCCCATGCTGGAAAAGGACTATTCCACCAGGCTCATGGGCAAGCTCTCCTATGACTGGGCCAGACCCGAGGACCAGCGGTGCTGCTCGGGCTGGGCGTCGCTCGCCAAGGTCGCGGGAACGGACCTCGGGGTCAGGAACTGCCAGATGGCCATCGAGCTCATGGGCCGCACCGGCCTGAGACAGGACGCGGGGGTGGAGAAGATGCTGCGCGACATCAAGCTCCTGCAGATCTACGAGGGCACCAACCAGCTCAACCGGCTCAACGTGTTCAAGTGCCTCATCGCGCCTGAGGTTCCCCAGGCGCGGGTGTTCGATGAGGACAGGTAGGAAAGGAGGCGTTATGCTGAGTTCATTCAAGAGCGAATGGAAACCCTTCGAGGATCTGGCCCGGTCGTTTGCCGCAAAAGAGCTTGCAGGCAAGACCGAGGAGCACGACCGCTATCCCTTCGGGGAGTTCTTTCATGATGTCCTGGACAAGGCGTACGAGGTGGGGTTTCTGGGGATCATGCTGCCCGGAGAGCTGGGCGGCGCCGGTGGAAGCATCGGCACACTATGCGCTGTTCTCGCCGCCCTCTGCCGGGTCGACAGCTCGCCCGGCGGCATCGTCTTCACCAATGCCTTGGCACAGGAGATCCTGCTTGCCGCCGGCGCCCGGGACATAGCCGGGGAGATCTTCGGCAAGACGACCTCGGCAGGCGGGTTCCTGGTCGCCTTTCCCTCGTACACTCATCCGTCCCATCAGGACAACCTCCCCGAGTACAGGCGGTCGGGCAGGGGCTACACCATCACCGGCACGGTCGATCTCCTGGTGCTTGGCGGGCTCGCCCGCCGGGCGATCGTTCCTGCAAGAAACAGATCGAAGCAGCAGCACTCGTTCTTTCTGATCGACCTCGATCACGAGGGGGTGAGCAAGAGCGAGCCGGTTTTTACCCTGGGGATGCACGCCTGCCCTGCCGTGGATGTCCGACTCGACAGGGTCAGGGCCCGGCTTGTCGGTGAAGAGGGCAAGGGCGGGGAGTATTTCGACCGGGTCCTGCCCGCCATGCACATAGCCGCTGCCGCCATGAACGCGGGAATCATGAGAGGGTCTCTCGACGAGGCACTGGCCTATGCCCGGGAGCGCTTCCAGGGGGGACGGGAGATCATCCGGTGGAGCGAGGTTTCCATGCTGCTCGCCGGCATGGCTGTCAAGGCCGATGCAGCCGATATGTGTGTCACCCTGGCATGCCAGGCCCTGGAGCAGGGAGACCCGGGCTGGTCTTCCCGCTGCGCTGCAGCCGCGCTCCACATTCACGAGATCGCCTGCGAGGCCGTCACCGACGGTGTCCAGATACTGGGCGGCAACGGCTACATGAAGGACTACGGTCAGGAGAAGCGTTTCCGCGACGCCAGGCAGGTGCAGGCCCTTCTGGGCAGTGTGCCGGCACGCAAGCTCGATCTGATCCGGAAGGTATCAGGCGTCTGAAAAAAGCACAGGATCGAAAAGAGCAGGCCACACGCTTGAGGAAAACGAAAAAGTACAACACTGATTATTATTTCAGAGGAGGGAGCTTAAAAAAATTTATGAAGGTTCTTGCCAAGAAAACAGCAGCGATTACGGGAGCCGCCTCGGGAATCGGCAGGGCCCTTGCCCTGAACCTGGCCGGCGAGGGGTGTAACCTGGCTCTGGCGGACATCGACGAGCCCGGTCTGAAGGAGACCTCAGGGCTGATCGGTGCCGCCGTGAATGTCTCCACCCACGTGGTGGACGTTGCACGGCACGAGCAGGTATTGGGCTTTGCAGAGGAGGCCGCCCGCTACCACGGAGGCGTGGATCTCGTCATCAACAATGCCGGGGTGGCCCTGGGCGATTTTCTGGAGACCGTTCCCCTCGAGGATTTCCAGTGGCTCTTCGGGATCAACTTCTGGGGGGTCGTACACGGCACCATGGCGTTTCTCCCCTACTTGCGCAAACGGCCCGAGGGGCACATCGTCAACATCTCGAGCATGAACGGAATCATCCCGAACCCCAACAACGGCCCCTACTGCGCCGCCAAGTTCGCGGTCAAGGGATACACGGAGACCCTTGCCCAGGAGATGCATGGAACCAACATCCGGGTGAGCTGCGTGCACCCGGGCGGGATAAAGACCAATATCGCCCGCAACGCACGCTTCAATCACGCCATGTTCTCGCTTACCAAGGAAAAGTCCGTGTCGATCTACGAGAAAGAGATCTTCCGGACGACCGCTGACCGGGCCGCAAAGGTCATCATCGCCGGAATCAAGCGCAACAAGAGACGCATCCTGATCGGGGCCGATGCAAAGGTCCTGGACCTGCTCACCAGGCTCTTCCCGGTGACCGCGGTCACCTTGAGCTGTCTGGCCAGCAGGTACATCGCAAAATCGTACGCGTGCAGAGAAGACTGAGAGATTTCGGTCGGGTGGATCATTCCGGATAGGGGATAGTGAAAAATTGTCCATGAAGAACGTGAGGAGGATGTATGAAAAAAGGAGAGTTTTTCAAAGGGGTAATTCAGTGGGAAATGATGACCAAAGACCGGTCGATCGAAGGCAAGCTCCCGGTCTTTTACTATGACAACACAGCCATGACGGCCATTTTCACGGCCTCTACCGAGAAGATCCGGCGCCATCTGCCTTTGCCGGAGATGCATCCGGTCGAGGTCTGGAAAGACAGGGCCATGGTCGCCTTCACGGCCTTCGAGTACCGCAGCACCGACATCGATCCGTACAACGAGTTCTCGATCTCCTTCCCCATCACCTTCGGCAAAAAACCCATTCCGGGATTGACGGTCCTGGGCATGATGGCGAAGAGATACTTCACGGCATACGTCTGGCAGCTTCCCGTGACCACCGAGCGCGCCCGCAGGGGAGGCGTGGATATGTACGGATATCCCAAGTATCTCGCCGACATCGTGTTCACCGATGAGGGCGGCATGCTCTCCTGTTCGCTCTCCGAAGGCGGCAGGAACATCCTTATCCTCAAGGGCAAGAAGCTTAAGACATCATCGGAAAAGGTGAACCGGTTCAAGACCTTCTCCGTCAAGGACGGGGTGCCCCTGGCGGCGAACGTCTATATGAACCCGCTCAAGTTCGGCAAGTCCGTAAGCAGAAAGGCCGCGCGCCTCACCCTGGGCGACCACGAGGTATCTCGCCAGCTCCTCGATATGGATTTAAGCCCCTGTCCGATCTTTTTCCAGTACATGCCCCTGATGGAGGCCATCCTGTTCGGACCGAGAAACCTCATGGACGACTGATCGTTGAAAGGGGACAGATTTATTTTCGGGTGAAAAATAAATCCGTCCCCTTTAGGGGTCTTTTCGGGTGAAAAATAAATCTGTCCCCTTTAGGGGTCTTCCGGATAATTTCCCCTTTCCAAAAAGTGCGTGTCCCGTTATAGATGAACGAGCCCGGGTCCCTTAGCTCCTGTGGGCCGGACCCGGGATCTTTGTATGGTCGAAAAGGAGCTTTCCCATGAGCAATGGAGCTGAGAAGATCATCTACACCATGATGAAGGTCGGCAAGATGTACCAGGGCCGGCCCGTGATCAAGGATATCTCCCTGTCCTATTTTTACGGTGCGAAGATCGGGGTCTTGGGTCTCAACGGTTCGGGGAAAAGCACACTGCTGCGCATCATGGCCGGGGTCGATCATGAGTATGAAGGCCATGCCGTGCTTTCACCGGGCTATACGGTCGGTTACCTCGAACAGGAGCCGGTGCTCGACCCGGCCATGACTGTCAGACAGGCGGTGGAAGAGGGCCTGAAGGAGGCCGTGGACCTGGTGAACGAGTACAACGAGATCAGCCTGAAGTTTGCCGAACCCCTTTCGGACGGCGAGATGGATGCGCTCATGGCCCGCCAGGGCGAGCTGCAGGAAAAGATCGACCACCTGGACGCCTGGGATATCGATTCCCGCCTGGAAATGGCCATGGACGCCCTGCGCTGTCCCCCGGGAGACACCCCGGTGAGCGTACTTTCGGGCGGCGAGAAGAGGCGGGTGGCGCTGTGCAGGCTCCTGCTCAAAAAGCCCGATATCCTGCTCCTGGACGAGCCCACGAACCACCTGGACGCAGAGACGGTCGCCTGGCTGGAGCGCCACCTCCAGCAGTATGAGGGCACGGTGATCGCAGTCACCCATGACCGCTACTTCCTGGACAACGTGGCCGGATGGATCCTCGAGCTCGACCGGGGACACGGCATTCCCTGGAAAGGCAACTACTCCTCCTGGCTGGAGCAGAAGCAGCTCAGGCTCAGGCACGAGGAGAAACGCGAGACCGAGCGTCAGAAGACCCTGGAACGCGAGCTCGAGTGGATACGCATGTCTCCCAAGGGCCGGCAGGCCAAGGCCAAGGCCCGCGTGAGCGCGTATGAGACGCTTTTGAACCAGAACGTGGAAAAGCAGGAAAAAGAGCTCGAGATTTATATCCCGCCCGGACCCCGCCTGGGCAAGGTGGTTATCGAGGCCGAAAAGGTAAGCAAGGCATACGGCGACAGGCTCCTCTTCGAGGATATGAGCTTTGCCCTGCCTGCAGGCGGCATCGTGGGCGTCATCGGTCCCAACGGTGCAGGCAAGACCACCCTGTTCAGGATGATCACGGGCAGCGAGAAGCCCGACACCGGCACCATCAGGATCGGAGAGACGGTCAAGCTCGTCTATGCGGACCAGGATCGCGATGCACTGGACCCGTCAAAAACCATCTGGGAGGTGATCTCCGGCGGCCGTGATCTCATAAATCTGGGAAAGCGCGAGGTCAACTCCCGGGCCTATGTCGCACGCTTCAACTTCTCCGGCACGGATCAGCAGAAAAAGGTGAGCATGATCTCGGGAGGCGAGCGCAACCGGGTCCACCTTGCCTGCATGCTGAAGGAGGGAGGCAATGTTCTGCTTCTGGACGAGCCCACCAACGACCTGGACGTGAACACCATGCGCGCCCTGGAGGAGGCCCTGGAGAACTTTGCCGGGTGCGCCGTGGTCATCAGTCACGACCGCTGGTTCCTCGACCGGATCGCCACGCACATCCTCGCCTTCGAGGGAGACAGCCGGGTGGTCTGGTTCGAGGGAAATTACTCCGATTACGAGGCCGACAGAAGAAAGCGGCTCGGCAAGGAGGCCGATACACCCCACAGGATCAAATACCGTCATCTCACCCGGGGATGATCTTCCCGGCGGGAGGGAAAAGAGGCAGAGAGTTCGTGAACCCTCTGCCCGTCCGTGGCGATCTGTTCCTTGCTCCAATGCACGGCTCCGCCTGAAAGGCGGATGCCGATGCTCCGGGCTGTTTTTAACCTGGGAACCTTCCTCTCTTTCCGCCTTCTTACGAATCCGGTTTGCCGGCCCTCGGGCTAAACCTGCGCCCCCCCGATTGTTTCAAGAAATTATTCTGAGAAACCGAAAGATCTGAGCAAGGCGGATACAGATGAAGTCGTTTTTCGATTTAATATCCATACGCGGAAAGCTCCTGCTGTGTTACGGCTCAGCCTTCATTTTCGCTATCGTTCTTGCCAGTACAGCGCTTCACTACATGGTCAGACAGACCATCGAAACACTCATCGAAAATGAGTTAAGAAGCTTCACCGGCAGCATTTCCACGATGCTCAAGGCCTCGGCTGACATCACCATCAAGAATCATCTGCGCGGCATCGCCCAGAGAAACGAAGATATCGTCGAATACTACTACCAGAGATTCCTTAAAGGAGAACTCTCCGAGGAGATAGCCAAGCGCAATGTGCGCAGGGTCCTGCTGTCCCAGCAGGTCGGGAAGACCGGCTACATCTATTGTGTCAACAGTGCGGGAGTGGCCGTTGTCCACGGGGCTCCGGGGGTGGAGGGGGTCAATTTTTCCCACCGGTCTTTCGTCCAGGAGCAGATCAGGAGGAAAGAGGGGTATCTCACCTACGACTGGCAGAATCCGGACGATCCCGAACCCCGGCCGAAGGCCCTGTATATGACTTATTTCGAGCCCTGGGACTGGATCATTTCCGTATCGTCGTACCAGGAGGAATTCTACGATCTCATCAATGTGGATGACTTCAGAGAGAGCATCCTGGGCCTGAGGTTTGGGAAGACGGGTTACTCCTATGTGCTCGACGGAAAAGGGAACGTCATCATCCATCCCTCGTATACGGGATCGATCTATGACATAGAAGACGAGGACCTTCGGGCAACCGCAGCCAAGATCATAGACCAGAAAACGGGCAGGATCGTCTATGACTGGCGCAATCCCGGAGAGGATACCCTCAGAAAAAAGATCGTGATGCTCAACTACATCCCGGAGCTCGACTGGATCGTTGCCTCATCCGGGTACATGGACGAGTTCCATGGCGCCCTGATCCATATCCAGAACGTTATCTTCGTCATTACCGTGATCGTCATGGCAGTGGTGCTCATGATGACGCTCTGGATCGGCTCGGTCATCACTTCACCGCTGAGGCGGATGATGAAGCACTTTTCCACCGGGGCTACCGGCGATTTCTCCGTGCGCATGGATGATTCGGCCCGGGACGAGTTCGGCAAGCTGGCCCGATATTTCAACTCCTTCATGGAGACGCTGCAGCAGTTCAGCGGCAGCCTGCAGGAAGAGGTACTGGAGCACCGGAGGTCACTGGAAGCGCTCAGGGAGAGCGAAGAGCGGTTCAGACTGCTGGCCGAGAATTCGCCCGATATCATCATCAGCCTCGATCAGAGGGGATGTATATCCTATGTAAACCCGGTGGTGGAGAAGATCCTGGGTTATACACCGCATGAGCTCGCCGGCAAGAGCTTCCTGGTCATGGCACGTGGGCAGGAAGCAAATGAGTACATCCGGCAGTTCAGGAAGGTCCGCAGCGGTGAGATTCTCCTGGATTATACCGGAGTGCTCGTTCATAAGAACGGCTCGGTGCGGCATTTCATCTTCTGCGGCGCTCCGGCCACCGACGGCAAGGGCAACATGGTGGGGATCGAGGGTGTCCTGAAGGACATCACCGATCGCAGGAACCTGGAATTCCAGCTCCAGCAGGTCCAGAAGCTCGAGGCGGTGGGCACCCTGGCAGGCGGCGTGGCGCACGACTTCAACAACATCCTCACCGCCATACGCGGTTCGCTCGACATCTCCCTGCTTATGGTGGATCAGAATGACCCCATCATGAAGAATCTCCAGCAGATCGAAAAGGCGGTGACCAGGGCGTCGGATCTCACCCGCCAGCTCCTGTTCTTCAGCAGGAGGCAGCCCGTGGAGATGGCACCTCTGAACCTGAATCAGTCCGTAGACAACATTCTCCGGATCATCGAACGCCTCATCGGCGAGAACATCGCCATCACGCTCGATCTCGCTCCTGATCTCCAGCCGGTCATGGCTGACGGGGGGAACATCGAGCAGGTGATTATGAACCTCATGATCAACGCCCGAGACGCCATGCCCGAGGGAGGCACCATCACCATCAGGACACGCAACGCCACTGTACGCGACGAATATGTAAAGACCCACCCCTATGCCAGGCCGGGGAAATTCGTGTGCCTCTCCATAGAAGACACGGGCATTGGCATGGACAGTGAGGTCGCGGAACACATCTTCGAGCCGTTTTTCACCACCAAGGAGCAGGGGAAGGGTACGGGCCTGGGTCTTGCGGTGGTTTATGGAATCGTGAAAAAGCACAAGGGGTGGATCGTGGCCGACAGCAGGCCCGGTGAAGGAACAGTGTTCACCATCTTCTTCCCTGTCTCCACAGAAGAATCAAGCCCTGAACCCGGCCGGCATGCACGGAATTCCGGAGACACCCGGGGACGGGGTGAAAAGATCCTGGTCATCGAAGACGACCCCAGCGTTCTCTCCTTTGCCGGGGCAGCCCTCAAGGGGAACGGATACACCGTGCTCACCGCCGCGAGCGCCACGGAGGCCCGCGTGGTGTTTCATGAACACCAGGACAGCCTGCACCTGATCTTCAGCGATGTCGTGCTGCCGGACAAGAACGGGCTCGATCTGGTCGATGAATTCGAAAGAGAGAAGCCGGGCATTCGGATTCTCATGACCAGCGGATATATGGACGAGAAATCCCTGAGCAGGATAATCAGGGACAACAACCACCGTTTTCTCCCCAAGCCCTATGCCATGAAGGACCTGATCAATACCGTGCGGGCCCTGCTCGACGGTCCGGACCAGGCATAAGGGATTATGGGGCTGCCCCCCTCTCCTTTGGGAAAACTGCTCGACCACGAAGGAGCATTGGAGGCACATGCGGCTACCCCCCTTCCTCTGAAGGGAACTTCCGCCCAGCCGAGGCGGCGCCCTCCAAGGTTCTTCCCCGGCGCATCTTCTCCAACTGCTTTTTCATATTTTCTCCTGTTGATCCCGCCAGCCATAATCGAGTAAGCTCCTGTCCGGAAACAGCAGGGGAGAGGGACCACACCCAAGCCAGGCCGCAAGGGCGGCGGAAAAGGCTCCGATGGGTCCGTTACTGTGGCTGACGGCCGTGAGGCGGGAAAGAACAGGGGCTCTCGACCCCTCCGGGAAAAGCGGCAAAAGAAAAGACTGGAAGGAGGAAGCGATACGTGAAGAAAATCAGCGTTGTTTGTTTGATCATGATAACCGGGGCATTTGTTCTCCAGGCTTGCACCACCGACCCGTACACCGGCCAGAGAAAGATGAGCAAGACCGCGTGGGGTTCCATCATCGGTGCTGCATCGGGAGCCGCTGTCGGCGCCGCCACGGGGAAGGACGGCGAGGCGCGCCGCAAGAGGGCACTCATCGGCGCAGGCGTGGGAGCCCTTGCCGGGGGGGCCGTGGGCGTATACATGGATAAGCAGGAGTCCAGGCTCAGGCAGCAGCTTCAGAATACAGGCGTGAGCGTCACCCGGGATGGAGACCGTATCATCCTGAACATGCCCGGCAACATCACCTTCCAGGTCGACAGCTCGGACATCAACGCCAACTTCTATGATGTGCTGAACTCCGTAGCCCTGGTCCTGAAGGAGTACAACAAGACCATCATCAACATCACAGGCCATACCGACAGCACCGGCTCGGATTCCTACAACCAGGCGCTCTCTGAAAGGAGGGCCGCCAGTGTGGGCAGGTATCTGACGAGCCAGGGCATCGACCCTATGAGGATCGCCACGGCCGGGATGGGAGAGTCTATGCCCATAGCGAGCAACGATACACCCGAAGGCCGGCAGGCAAACCGGCGCGTTGAGCTCGAACTCGTGCCGCTCACCCAGTAGCATTCACCAGCCGGCCCGTATCGCCCGCCGGGCGGGGCGGGCCGGCTCTTTCCAGCAGCAATTCCAGCACCTGACAGGAATGTCCCGGACAGACCGTGGGGGTCAGGTGCGTCTCTTATGCTCTTTAACCGATTTTCTTGAGAGTGGTCCCGCCGCGGCGCACTCTATGTATATGTATTAGGTACGGCTACCGCACAGGAGAGCCTGGCGGCGTTTTTTTGTCTTTTAACAGGAGGCGTGCGTGCGAATCGTTGGATAGAACCGACCGTGGAGGGAATACCATGAAGAAGACGACCATTATCCTGATGATATTCGTGACCGGACTGTTCGTTTTTCAGTCGTGCACCACGGATCCCTACACCCGTGAAAAACAGACGAGCAGGACCGTCTGGGGTTCGGTGATCGGCGGGGCTGCAGGGGCGGCTGCAGGCGCCGCCACGGGCAGAGACAGCGAGTCGCGCCGCAAGCGGGCGCTCATAGGCCTGGGCATCGGTGCCCTGGCTGGAGGCGCCGCGGGCGCCTACATGGACCGCCAGGAGGCCCTGCTCAGGCAGCGGCTCGAGGCCACGGGCGTGAGCGTTACCCGCGTGAATGACCGAATCATCCTGAACATGCCCAGCAACATCACCTTTGAGACCGACAGCGCGGAGCTCAAACCCCAGTTTTACGATGTGCTCAATTCCGTTTCCCAGGTGTTGGAAGAGTATGATAAGACCCTCGTCAATGTCGTGGGACACACGGACAGCACCGGCGCCGCGTCATATAATAAGACCCTTTCCGAGAAGAGGGCCAGGAACGTGGCCCAGTACCTGATAGCTCAAGGGGTGAATCCCACCCGGGTGGCCGCTGATGGTATGGGGGAGGAGCAGCCCGTTGCATCCAATCAAACCCCCGAGGGCAGGCAGGCAAACCGCCGGGTGGAGATCACGCTTGCCCCGCTCACAGAAACCGGCTGAACCGGGATATCTACCCGGTTGAATCATCCGCTGTTCCATTCGGCAGGCAGCGCTGACCGGTTTTTCGGCTCCCCGCTCGGCATCCCCTCCCGGGCTGCCCTATCTGACCAGGAGGACGGGGCACCCGGCATGATGAACCACCTTGTCTGCCACGCTGCCGGTTAAATGCCCGATGAGGCTCGATCTCCCGTGAGACCCGACGATGATCAAATCGGCCTTTTTGTCTTCCTGCTCCTTGAGTATCTCCTCTGCAGCCTTGCCTATTCTCACGTCAAAGGTGATACCCACCTTCCTGATCCTGGTCAGGTTCTCCACCTCGGTGCGCATCTTTTCCCGTGCTGCCTGCATGCTCTGTTCCTCGATCTGTCTGACCGTGCCCTCGCTGATGCAGTAGTCATTGACGCATTGCTGGATCGTCTCCACTACATGGACGAGGAACACCTGAGCCTCACAGGCCTTGGCAATGTCGAGTGCATAGTTCAAGGCCCTGTCGGAATGCTCCGAAAAATCAGTTGCCGCCACAATTCGTTTCGGCACAGGCATGTGCTCCCACCTCCTTGGCGGAAACGGGCCTTTGCCTTGCTCGTACGGAATTGCCCGCCAATTCCGGGTTGTTCGTATGAATGCCTGCCGCAAAAGCCTGATCCGCTGAGAAAGCCCTTGATCTCGCCGCTGGCTGCATCGGGAGCGCTCATTCCGCCCTCCCGCTCACCCGGCTGCGGGGCTGTTCTCTAATAATCCTTGTACGAGCTGGCCGACGTTTCTCAAGACAGCTTCTACCGGGATCAGGAGAGCACGGGCAGTATCCGGCCGGGGGTGGGGATGCAGACGTCCACCGGGCCTTCCTGGAGGATTTTGCCCTGCCTGCTGATCATGATGTGGCTCAAGGGGATGTCCGAGCCCGCCGCCTTCAACGCCTCTCGCGCCGCCCGGATGAACCCGCTGCAGCAGGGCACCTCCATGTGCACCACGCATAGACTCCTGATGCCGCCGTAGCGGATGATGTCCGTGAGCCTCTCGATGTGTGCGCCTAAGTCATCCAGCTTGGGGCATCCCATGGCCACGGCCTTTTTCCGAAGCAGCCTATGGTGGAGGTCGGGCAGGCACAGTGCGCAGCAGTCTGCCATGAGCAGCAGGTCTGCATTCTGCAGAAAGGGCGCCCGGGGATTGATGAGCTGGAGCTTGACAGGGAAGTGCGTAAGAGCCGATTTGACATCACCGTGCGGCATGTCACAGCCGTCATCTTCGGCGCCTGCATTTATCACCATCGCTGCGGTTCCCGGGCAGCCGCAGGCAAGGGGTTCAACTCGTTCAGGCTCGTGTGAGGACCTTTGAAGTGCCTCGACCGCCTTTTCGTCGAATGCCTCCGCCTCCCGCTCGATGATGGTGAGCGCACCGGTTGGGCACTCGCCGATGCATGCGCCCAGGCCGTCGCAGTAGACATCGCTCACGAGCCTGGCCTTGCCGTCGATCAGCTTGAGCGCCCCTTCAGCGCAGGCGAGGATACACTGGCCGCAACCGTTGCACAGCTCTTCGTCGATCTGAATGATCTTTCGTTTCATGGTCTTCTCCTTATTAAGAGTTGCATCTTCCTTCTCAGGCCCGCTTCGAGGGGACTTTAAGAAGGGATGGTCACACTCCCTGCCCCTCAGGCTTCAAGAGGGGCCATGGTGTGCCGTCTAAAACCCATACCACCCATTTGTGGATGAACAGAACCGGGCCTTCCGGAGTACAAAGGGAAGGCCCGGCCGTGTTTCCCTACCTGCCTTCCCGGATGGCGGCCAGGTCGTCCTGCACGTTGCCGGTGGGCATGATGTCGAACTTTTCCACCAGCACTTTTGCAACGTTCGGCGACAGGAACGCGGGCAGGGTGGGACCCAGGCGGATGTGCTTGACACCCAGGGACAGGAGCGCCAGCAATACCGCCACCGCCTTCTGCTCGTACCATCCGATGTCGAAGGATATGGGCAGCTCGTTGATGTCGTTGAGGCCGAAGACCTCCTTGAGCTTCAGGGCGATGACTGCAAGCGAGTAGGAGTCATTGCACTGCCCGGCGTCGAGCACCCGGGGAATGCCGCCGATGTCGCCCAGGCCGAGCTTGTTGTAGCGGTACTTGGCGCAGCCCGCGGTGAGGATCACGGTGTCGTTGGGCAGGGACTGCGCAAGCTCCGTGAAGTAGCCTCGCGCCTTTGATCTGCCGTCGCAGCCCGCCATGACCACGAAGCGCTTGATTGTGCCTGACTTCACCGCATCCACCACTTTGTCAGCCAGCTTCATGACCTGTGCGTGGGCAAAGCCTCCCACAATCTCGCCGGTCTCGATCTCCACCGGGGGAGGGCATTCCTTTGCCAGGGCGATGATCTCGGAGAAGTCCTTGGGCGACCCGTCGAGAGGCTCCGGGATGTGCTTCACATCGGGATAGCCCACCATGCCCGTGGTGAAGATCCGGTGCCTGTAGGAGTCTTTCACCGGGATCAAGCAGTTGGTGGTCATGAGGATGGGCCCGCCGAACTGTTCGAACTCCTCGTTCTGCCTCCACCAGGCGTTGCCGTAGTTGCCCACGAAATGCCCGTATTTCTTGAACGCGGGGTAGTAGTTTGCCGGGAGCATCTCGCTGTGTGTGTACACGTCGATGCCAGTGCCTTCGGTCTGCTTCAGGATCTCCTCGAAATCCTTCAGGTCGTGGCCGGAGACCAGGATGCCCGGATTGCCGCGCACGCCGATATTGACCCTGGAGATCTCCGGGTCGCCGTAGGTTCCTGTGTTGGCCGCATCCAGCAGGGCCATGGTCTTGACCGCCGTATTCCCGCACTCCATGACCAGATCGATCAGCTCCTGCGCGGTCAAGTCCCTGGTGGTCGCTTCCAGACCCTTGAGCAGGAAGGAGTAGATGTCAGGGTCTCTATACCCCAGCACCGCAGCGTGCTCGGCATAGGCTGAGATCCCCTTCATGCCGTAGGTGAGCAGCCAGCGCAGAGAGCGGATGTCTTCGTCGTGTGTCGCAAGGACGCCCACGCTCCGGGCCTTGTCCATGAACTCATCCTCTGTGTCCCCATACCACACCGCCGCGTCGGGAGAGGTGAGGGTCAGCTCTGCGGACGCCTTGATCGCCTCCCGCCGCTCCAATGCTTCACGGATGAGTGCACTGATCCGGTCGTTGTCGAAGTTCACGTTCGTGATGGTGGAAAACAGGGCTTTTGTAATGAATCGGCCCGTTTCCGAGAGGTCGGCCTTTCCCCCCGCCTTCAAGGCACACACGGCGAGCCCCTTGAGGGCGAACAAGAGGAGATCCTGCAGATTGGCCGTGTCCTCGGTCTTCCCGCACACACCCCTGACGGTGCAGCCGGTGTTCTTTGCCGTTTCCTGGCACTGGTAACAAAACATCATTTTTTACCTCCTGAACTTTTTTAATGAACAAAGGATATCACTATGAAAATAAGAAGAACTTGACTTGGGTCAAATATCAAAGAAAATATGCCCACACAAAAAACAAGGATAACCCATGGAACTGACCGATATTCTCAAAGACGCCTTCCCATCGCTCTCGGATGAGTCTCTTGCCCTGATCGCGGGCCGCTGCAGCCTGGCCGAGTATCCCAAAAGCGAGGTCCTCTTCCTGGAGGGGGACAGGGGCAGTCATTTCTTTTACCTGATCGAGGGTGCGATCAAGATCTTCAAGACATCTCCTGCAGGGCAGGAAATCGTGCTCAAGCTCCTGGAGCCGGGCACCTTTTTCGGCGAGGTGATCCTCCTTGAGAAAAACGAGTATCCGGTGAGCGCGGTGGCGCTCACCGGCTCGCGGGTGGTCCGGATCCCTGCAGACCGGTTCGTCGAGCTGCTCGACGAGCGGTCTTTCCGCAACGACTTCATCGCCATGCTCATGGCCAAGCAGCGCTACCTCACCGAGAGGGTCCTCTACCTCACGAGCTACGACGTGGAAGAACGGTTTTTCCGCTTCCTCATCGACAGGTACGGCCTTCGCACCTCCTATGAGCTGGACATCTCGAAGAAAGACATCGCATCCGCCATCGGCACCATCCCCGAAACCCTGTCCCGGTTGATCGACCGGCTCAAGCGCCGCGAGGTCATATCCTGGACCGGCAGCACCTTGGTGGTGCAGGCCGACTACCTGGAGCAGTTTTCCCCGGATGATACTTCAGATTTTCCGCCGGACCGGATGCTCCCTGGAAAAGGGCGTATCCCATGAGCGAATCGAGAGAATCCCACCACCTTACCATCGCCCACGAGCTCAGGATCAGGCCACAGCAGGTCAGCGCCGTCGCAGGCCTTCTGGCGGAAGGGGCCACGGTGCCTTTTATCGCCCGCTACCGCAAGGAGCTCACGGGCTCGCTCGACGAGGTGGCCGTGGCGGCTATAAGGGACCGGCTGGGCGAGCTTGAGGCCCTCGATTCCAGAAGAGAGGCGATCATCCGCTCCCTGACCGAACAGGGCGTGCTCACCGAGGAGCTGAGCGCTGCGGTCAACAGCGCCCGGACCCTGCCCGAGCTGGAAGATATTTATCTGCCCTATCGGCCGAAGAGGAGAACCCGGGCCATGATGGCCCGCGAAAAGGGGCTCGAGCCCCTGGCGGATATCCTATTCAGGCAGCAAACCGGCACCGACCCTCAAGCCGAGGCCCAGGCGTTCGTGAATCCGGAAAAGGGCGTAGAGAGTGTGGAAGAGGCCCTGGCGGGCGCACGGGACATCATCGCGGAGCGGATCGCGGAGGACGCCGAGGTGAGGGCTGCCTTGAGGGCCCTGTTCGAGAAAGAGGCGCAGCTCAGGTCCGAGGTCTACACGGGCGCAGAGGAAGACGCCGCCACCTACCGTGACTATTTCGATTGGCAGGAAAAGGCTGCCACAGCGCCAAGCCACAGGATCCTGGCCATATTCAGAGGGAACCGCGAGGCCCTGCTCAAGGTCTCTGTCCGCCCGCCCCAGGACCGCGCCCTTGCCGTGCTCACGGGCATGGTACTTCAAGGTCAGTGCCCCTCAGCCGAGCAGGTGTTGCTCGCGGTCGAAGACAGCTACAAGCGCCTGCTCATGCCGTCACTGGAAAACGAGATGAAGGCCGCCCTCAAGGAGCGCGCGGACGACGAGGCCATCGCGGTCTTTGCCAAAAACCTGCGGGAGCTCCTCATGGCGCCTCCCTTAGGGGAAAAGCGGGTGCTCGCGATCGATCCGGGCTATCGCACCGGATGCAAGGTGGTGTGTCTGGGCGCCCAGGGCGCGCTTCTCCACCACGACGTGATCTATCCGACTGCATCGAGTGAGAAAGAGGTCGAAGAGGCGGGCAGGACCCTCAAACGTCTGGTGGAGAGGTTCGATATCGAGGCGATCGCCATCGGAAACGGCACCGCGAGCCGGGAGACAGAGCGATTCGTGCGGGGATTGAAGCTCGAGGTGCCGGTGATCGTGGTCAATGAGAGCGGCGCGTCGGTCTACTCGGCGTCTGAGACGGCTAGGCGGGAGTTCCCGGATCACGACGTCACGGTCCGCGGGGCCGTGTCCATTGGCAGGCGCCTCATGGACCCCCTGGCCGAACTCGTCAAGATCGACCCCAAGTCCATCGGCGTGGGCCAGTACCAGCACGATGTGGACCAGGCGAAGCTCAAGCGCAAGCTCGATGATGTGGTGGAGAGCTGCGTCAATGCCGTGGGGGTCGATGTCAACACCGCGAGCCCCGAACTGCTCACCTTTGTCTCCGGCCTGGGACCGGTCCTGGCGGCGAACATCGTCGCGTACCGGGACAAAAACGGCCCGTTCACCACACGGACCGGCCTCAAGAAGGTGCCCCGGCTCGGCGCAAAGGCCTTCGAGCTCTCGGCCGGGTTCCTGCGCATCCGGGGCGGGGCCCACCCTTTGGATGCCAGCGCCGTCCACCCGGAGCGCTATGCCCTGGTTGAGCGGATGGCCCGCGATCTCGGCTGCTCGGTGGAAGACCTCATGCGCTCCAGATCGCTCAGGGAGCGGATCGACTTGAGACGCTATGTGGACGGCTCTGTTGGCATGCCCACCCTGAAGGACATCATGGCCGAGCTTGACAAGCCCGGCAGAGACCCCAGGGAGAGCTTCGAGGAGTTCAGCTTCGCAGAAGGGATCACCAGCCTCGACGATCTGGAGCCCGGCATGGAGCTGCCCGGCATCGTCACCAATGTCACCAACTTCGGGGCCTTTGTGGACATCGGCGTCCACCAGGACGGTCTGGTGCACATCAGCCAGCTTGCCGACCGCTTCGTCAAGGACCCGCATCAGGTGGTCAGCGTGGGCCGGCGGGTGAAGGTGAGGGTGCTCGAGGTGGACCGTGTACGCAAGCGGATCTCACTGTCCATGAAGAGCCCTGCCGCGAGGAAGTGAGCCGGACCTCTGCAGACTCTCCTATACCGGAAAGAGACCGTTCCACGAGCGATACTCCCACCGAATACGGCAGGGTGTTTGATCAGGGCCGGATAGAGCGCAAGGGCAAGGAAAGGCCGTAAATCCCTCTTCACCCTGCCTCATGCAGGCTGTCCACTCACTGTCTTTTTATGATTGCTCGGGTGGATGTATCCGGGCTGCGATGACGCCTGCAGAACTGACCAGGACCGCCCCGGCCGCGGTCAGGGCGTCGATGGACTCGCCCCAGAAGATCCAGCCGATGAGCGCGGCGAATACCACGGCCGCATAGATGAAGGGCACCACTACGCTCGCAGGGGCCAGACTGTAGCCCCTGGTCATGAATATCTGCGCCGAAACAGCCACCACGCCTACCAGCAGCAGGACGAGGAAGGCTTGCCTGCCTGGGGTCTGCCATGCCCACGACAGGGGCAGGGCGGAGATCAGGGTGGAAAACAGGGTGTAGTAGAACACGATCCTGCCCGGGGGCTCGCTGAACGACATGCGGCGGATGCTCACCATGGCGAGCGAGGCGAGCACGGCCGCGAGCAGCGCAATGAGAGCGACCGGCTGGAAGATCCCGACCCCGGGCTTGAGGATGAGCAGGACACCGGCAAAGCCGATGACCACCGCCCTGATCACCCTGCGATCCATGGGCTCACGGAGCCAGAGAAAGGCGATGATCGGGATAAACAGCGGGCTTGTATAGGAGAGGAGCACTGCTTCGGCCAGCTTCATGTGCGCAAGGGAGTAGAAGTAGCAGTACATGGCCGAGAGCCCTGTTGCCGCACGAAAGAGATGGAGCGGCACCATGGAGCGCGGAGGGCGCAGCGACACCCCGGTGCGCCGGTAGAGGAGAATCGGCATCAGGAATACGAGAGCGAAGATATTCCGGAAGAACACGACGACCTCGTTGGAGAGCGTGGAAGAGGCGAGCCGGACCAGAGCTCCCATGACGGCGAACATCAGGGCTGCGCCGAGAATGTTGAGCGCCCCTGTAGCGGGCTTTCCGCCAGTGTATGGTTTGGTTTCCGTAGTCAGGCCGATTCTCCATGAGCCGCGCGGGGAGGCGCTTCCGGGCTTTCTCTCCGAGGATCTCGGGCGAGGGAAGAATGATTACGTCTTTCAATCCTCATCTTCGCACATCCTTGAGGACGTTTAAGAAATGGTGCATCCCCTTTTCGCTTACGGCTTCGCCCGGGTCGAAGGGCCTGTCTTTCGGAGGCCCATGCTATTGATAAGCCCCGGCTGCGGGCTCCTGTCCATGCCGTCTCCTGCCTGTAATGGGCAGAAAATCTAACAGAGAAGGCCAGGTATTGTAAAGAAACAAGAGCATCCGGTTGTGGCACGGGAAACCCTTGTTCTGAAAGCCCGGAAGGGCCGGTCCCAATCAGAAATACCAACCCTTGTGCTCCGGTTGACTTATATCTGCCCGCTGCGATTTATAATACTAGAAACTGCCGCAGATGGGATGGCCCGGACTTCTTCCTTTGCCCTGTGCCGGTTTCCGCCGAGGTCGTATCATCACAACCTCTATATGCAAGAGGAGATCCATGACCCAGGTAGTATCCACAAGACGAAACGATATCGACTGGCTGAGAATCTTTGCCACCTATCTACTCTTCGTGTTCTCTGCAGCCAAGGTATTCGACTCAACGCCGTTTTATCATATCAAGAACAGCGAGCTGTCGAGCTCGTTGAGCTATGTCACCTTTTTCATCTATCAGTGGCACCTGCCGCTGTTTTTTCTCCTGGCGGGATGGTCGCGCAAGACCTCCCTGCAGACGAGGTCGGGCATGGAGTCGCTCAAGGAGCGCATGTTCAGGCTGGTGATTCCGTTCATCACGGGATGCATCCTCATATGCCCGCTGATCAAGTATGTGGAGCTGCTCGGGGGGCAGTCTCTGGGGTTTTATGGTTATGTGCGCACAGGCGGACCTGCCGGGAAATCCTTTGGTGCGTTCCTGCCGGACTTTTTCACCCGGCTCGACACCTTTTCCTGGGCCCACCTGTGGTTTCTCATCTATCTCTTTCTCTTCACCCTGGTGTCGTGGCCGTTCTTCACCTGGCTGCTCAAGAGAAAGGTCATGCCCCTGAAAATAGGCAGTACCTTCGTCTACTTGCCCATTGTTCCCCTTGCACTCATCCAGCTCACCATGAGCGGGCGCTGGCCCGACTCTAAAACGCTCCTCAACGACTGGACCAATATCCTGTATTTTTTCCTGTACTTCGTCCTGGGCTTTGTCATCTCCCGCTACAGCGCATACGAGCGGGCCATCCACAGTGAATACCGGCGTGCGGGCATGCTGGGCGCCGGGTTGTTCATCCTGCTTGCCCTGTCCGCATCAGAGCTCGCTATGCCCTCGATCCGGATGATAGCCGCAGCAGGAGGCTGGTGCATTGTAGTGTGGCTTCTTGGATTCGCCAAGGCCCGCCTGGAGCATATCACGCAGGGGATCTCCTACTTAAGGGAGTCTTCCCTGCCGGTATATCTGCTTCATCCGGTTCCCGTAGTCCTCCTGGGGTTTTTCCTGATCGGGCCGGTTCGTGCGGGCATTGCGATGAAGTTCTTATCCCTGCTCGTCCTGTCCGTTGTCTCCACCATGGCGGCATACCATGTCATGATCCGCAGAATCCCGGTTTTGAGGTGGGCTTTCGGTATGAAGTCAGAACAGAAGCCAGGAGAGAGCTGGAGGGATCAGGCCACCAACCGGGGGTAGAAGGGTTGTCTTCGCGGGGCGGCCGTCCTCGTTTCTCCTGACTGGGGCGAGCTTCCGCAGCCGGGGCAGGACGTGCAGGGAGAGACGGCCGCCTGCCGCGCGCGCCTCAGCGCTTGGACCCCCCTGTGGGGCGGGCCGGGGCCTTGGCAACGAGCACATCTTTTTGCTGCTGCCTCTTCCGCCGTTCTTTCTCTACGAACAGGCTTCTTACCCCCGCAGGATCTCGGCCGGTGTGATACATGACCCCCGACCAGGTTGAGGGCAGCGGGGTGAAGATCTGGACCTGCTCCGGGTTGATCCGCAGCCTTTCACGGGTAAAGCGCCTGAGCTTGAGCATGTCTTCTTGAGTGCAGCCGGGATGTGCGGCCATGAAGTAGTAGGTGAGGAACTGCTTTCTGCCGCTTTCACTGTTGAGGCGGTCGAAGAGCTTCTTGAAGGACTCCAGGCACGACGGGCCGGGCTTTCCCATGAGATCGAGGACATGTCCGGCGGTGTGCTCGGGCGCGATCTTCATCTGGCCCGAGATGTGGTGGTTCACCAGCTCCCTGAGGTAGCGCTCGCCGTTTCGCGTGTCGGCCATCACCAGGTCGTGCCGGACACCGGAGGCCACAAAGACCTTCTTCACCCCGGGCAGCCCGCGCAGCTCCTTAAGGAGCTCGATCTGCGGCCCGTGGTCGACCTGCAGGTTCCTGCACACCCGCGGGAAGAGACAGCCTTTGCCCCTGCAGGAAGACTCTCTCTCTTCACGGCTGCACCCCATGGCGTACATGTTGGCCGTGGGGCCTCCCGCATCGGAGATGATCCCCTTGAACCGGGGGTGGCGGGTAAAACCCATTGCCTCGCCGATGATGGAATTCCTCGACCGGGACACCACCCGCCGTCCCTGGTGCGTGCCGATGGAGCAGAAGCTGCATCCGCCGAAGCATCCCCTGTGGGTGGTGATCGAAAACCGGATGGTCTCCAGGGCCCTGACCGGTCCCATCCGTTCGTAAAACGGGTGCTGATCGCGCTCGAAATCCAGGGCGTACAGGGAGTCGAGCTCGCCTGTTGTCAGAGGGGGCTGCGGGGGGTTATGAACCAGATAGCGGCTGTCGTGGAGCTGGTAAAGCACAGAGGCGCCGGGCCGATCACTGTTCTCGGAGAACAGCCTGAACATTTCCCGGAATGCTTCCTTGTCGCGGGCAGCCTCGGCATGGGAGGGCAGCTCGATACCGAAGAGCGGCTTCTCACCGGATGCGTAGCAGATCCCGCGGATCTTTCGCACGTCCTCTCCACTCGAGAGGCACCGGGCAAGTTCGAGTATGGCCCGTTCACCCATGCCGTACACCAGGTAGTCGGCCTTGGCGTCGAAGAGAACAGACCTGCGGACGCTGTCGGAGAACCAGTCGTAGTGTGCGATTCGCCGGGTGCTTGCCTCGATCCCGCCCAGGACCACGGGACAGGTGTTTTTGAAGTAGCGCCGGATGAGGTTCGTATACACGATGAGCGCGCGGTCGGGCCTGCGGTCGTTAACGCCTCCCGGGGTGTAGTCGTCGCTCTTGCGACGTTTTCCGGATGCCGTGTAGTTGGCCACCAGGGAGTCCACGCTGCCCCCGGTCACCCCCCAGAAGAGTGCAGGCTCTCCAAGCCGGGTGATGTCTGCCGGGCCTTCGGTGTCAGGCTGGGCGATGATCCCGGTCTTGAAGCCCGCGTTCAGGAGCACGCGTCCGATCACGGCCGCACCTATGCAGGGATGGTCGATATAGCTGTCGCCCGAGACCAGGATCACGTCCAGCCGGTCCCATCCCAGGGCATTCATCTCTTCACGCGTGGTCGGGAGAAACATGACGGGGAAAGCATAGAGGATATTTGCCCTCCATGCAATGTCCCTCATCCGGCTGGGAGCATGTTGAGAGATGGTGCCCTGGGATGGGGTGAATCCTCATCCTTGATAGTTTGATTCCGAAGGGCTTGCCCTTCTCAGGTCCATCCGTTGATCCGATTCAGGGCTGGCGGAGAGGCGGAGCGTGGCCGCATGCGTGTGCGGTTTTTGTTCATGGTTGTTACAATTTTGTAACAGCTTTAAGCCGGGCCGTCGGCAGCCCGCAGAAAAGCGGAAAAAATTCACCAGGCGCGGAAATGCCCGTTTCATGGCATGCTCGTTGCTTACTTTCTGCACTGTTCGTTGCATCTGTGATGATAAAGGAGTGAGACACCTCGGCAGGAAGAAGATGAGAGCAGGAAGACTCTGCACATAATCTCTTCCATGCTCCCGGGATTTCTTCATCGGGCGTTTCCCCGGTGAGCCTTGACCGGCCCATGGCCCGCTGAACACCCGGAGAAGCTGGAGAGCGGAAATATATAGGGAGTACCCGGTCATCCGTTTGAAAGCTGCCGCACGAGACCGGGCAAAAGAACAGAAAAAGAAATGACGCCACTTATTTGGCCCAGCTCTTGACAGAGCCGGGCCCATTTTTTTTAGGCCTCTTTTCAATCGAACAGCATCACGGCGGGGAGTGCCGCCAGTAGCAACCGGCTATCAGGGTTTGTGAGGCATGAGAGAATATCCGGCCGCATCCGGCCGTTGATGGCTGCCCCTGGTGTTTTTGTTTTTCAACCCGGAACAAAAAACTTTTTACTTTCGGATCATAAGTGGTTATATTCAGAGATAGGTTTGTATGGTTATCTCCCATGGATGGCGGGTATGTCGATGAGCGGGGATGATGATAAGGGGGGTGGCATTGGCTCGTATACTGATCATAGATGACGATGGAGATGTCAGGGATCTCTATCGCCAGATGCTCGAACGAGAGGGTCATCTGGTCCTCGATGCCGGTGACGGGTATGAAGGGGTGAGGCTCTTCCAGGAGGAAGGCGCCGACCTGGTGATCACGGATATCGTGATGCCCGGAATGAGCGGGGTGGAGACCATCATGGAGCTGAGGCTGATATCTCCCGACGTAAAGATTATCGCCATATCCGGAGGCGACCATATCGCGCCGGAGTATTACCTGAAGGTGGTGAAGAACCTCGACACCCTGTGCGAGCTGAAAAAGCCCATTCACCGCCAGGAGCTTCTCAGCGCAATAGAATCACTCCTGTAATGCTCCTTATGAGGTTGCCGGTGACGCTCCGGGGGTTCGCCGGTCAAAGGTCTGTGCTATAAATCGTTCCGCCCTTGTTTCATAGTCTCATGTTTCTTTACTGTCAGGATCATCCGGTGATCGGCTCTTTGCCTGATGGACATTTCGCATGCAGCGGACAGTAAGCCTCGGATATAGGGGAGATAGATGAAAGAGAGCGAAGACGTGTTCCGCAGGGTCAGACTGATCTGCCCCCGGTGCAGGCAGGGGAACCTCGAAACTGCCTCGGAAAGAGCGGTCTTATGCCCGGTGTGCGATGCCCGGTATCCCCGTGAGGGGAGGCTCGTTGATCTCCTGCCGGAAAGGAATTCCCCCCTGTCCGCCCCTCAGCATGTGATGGAATCGAGCCTCGTGGTCCCGATCTACGACAGCCTGCTGTGGAGGAGGAATCCACTGCTCCAGATGTTCATGGGTCTGACATTCGACGAGGAGGCCGCGACGATCCTCCATGCGCTCAGACTCAAGCCGGGCGCCACGGTTCTCGATCTCGCCTGCGGAACCGGGATCTATGGCAGGAGGATCGCAGAGCGGTTTCCGGTCAGCTTTGTCATCGGACTCGACCTCTCGCTTCCCATGCTCGAATTTGCCGACAGGCGTTTCGATGCGCAGAGTTCACAAGACCTTCTTCTGATCCATGGAGACGCCCAGGACCTCCCCTTCGGGGATGGAACCATGGACGCTGTGCTGTGCGGCGGGGCCCTCCACCTGTTTCCCGATCCGGCAAAGGCCATCGGAGAGGCAGGGAGGGTGGTGAGGCCGGGAGGTGCCTTTGCTGCAGCCGCCTACTATCGCAGGCAGAGCTGGCTCTCGCTCTTTGTCGAGCAGATCGCGGGCCTCATAGGCGGGATTCGCGGGCATTCACGGGACGAATACCTGCAGATGATGCATGATGCCGGGTTTGAACAAGCAGACCTTCTCCACGAAGGTCCTGTGTGGATGGTCCTATACGGGGTCAAGGGATAGAAGGCCATGCGCCTGGTCCGGCGATGTTTCTTGAGGAATGCCGGTTGCCTATCGTGCGGTGACCTATCCCTTTCCCAAAGCCTTGCGTACCTTTCTGGCAAGGTCTTGAATAGAAAAGGGTTTCTGTAAAAAGATCATCCCCTCATCGAGGATGTCCCGGTAGGTGATGACATTGGCTGAGTACCCTGACATGAACAGGACTTTCATATTGGGATAGAGGGCGCATAGACTATTGTAGAGCTCCCGGCCATTCATCTCCGGCATGATGACATCGGTAACAAGCAAATCGATATCTCCAGCATGTTCCTTGGCCAGGACCAGAGCCTGGCTTGGCGTATCCGCCATCAGCACCCGATATCCCAGTGTTTCTAAAAATTTCCTGCTGAGCTTAAGAATCGCCCGATCATCTTCAACCAGCAGGACCGTTTCACCGTTACTTTGATGGGTCTCGTCTTTTTGATCGAGGCTCGTCTCAATTCGTTCACCCTCGTGGCGGGGCAGGTAGATCCGGAATACCGTTCCCTTGCCTGTTTCACTGTATACGTTGATAAAACCCTTGTTCTGCTTGACGATTCCGTAAACAGTTGAAAGGCCTAAGCCGGTGCCTTTTCCCAATTCTTTGGTTGTGAAAAACGGCTCAAAGATATTGTTTAAGGTCTCGCGGTCCATGCCGCAGCCATCATCGCTCACCGATACCATGGTAAAATCACCTGGGATAAAGCCATCATGGTTTTTGCAGTAGGCTTCATCGAAGGTCGCATTATCCGTTTCGATGATTATTTTTCCAACGCCGGCAATGGCGTCTTTTGCATTGGTGCACAGGTTGACCAGGATCTGGTCAAGTTGTGAGGGGTCGATATAAACCGGCCACACATCGGCACCGGGCCGCCAGATCAGGTCGACATCCTCGCCTATGAGGCGCCTGAGAATCTTGAGCATTGTTGTTATCGACTCGTTCAGATCGAGGACCTTGGGTTCCATAGCCTGTTTGCGGGCAAAAGCCAGTAGTTGGCGGGTGATACGGGCGGATTGCTTGGCGGCGTTTTGCACCTCAATAAGATCGCTGCGAAGCGGGTCTGACGGGCCGACTTTTTTCAAGGCCAGTTCAGTATAGCCAAGGATCACGGTGAGCATATTGTTGTAGTCGTGGGCAACCCCTCCGGCCAACTGGCCCACGGCTTCGATCTTCTGTGCCTGACGATATTTCTCTTCTACGTTGCGTTTATCTGTGATGTCGTGGATGATCGAATGAAGAAAAGTTTTGCCGCTTATATCGATTACACTGCTGAACACCTCGACATCCCGGACACTGCCATCGGCCAGCCGGTGTCGAGACTCGAAGCAAGACTGCTTCATGTGTTCGGCCTTTTCCATCTCCGCCTTCATTTGCTCAGGCGAAAGCATACTGATTTCCTGGATACGCATTCGCAGCAACTCTTTTTTGGAATAGCCGTAGAATTTTTCGGCGGATTCGTTTGCTTCAACAATGTTGCCGTCTTCAGGATTGATAATGAGTTTGACAGCTGTATGCTTTTCAAAAAGATCACGGAACTTTTTCTCGCTCTCTGTCAGCATCTTATTTGTGAGGCTCAGATTCATTGTTGCAGCTCTTACTTGCCGGCGAAGCAGCCAGATAATCAAAAGTCCGAAAAGACTTACGCCGATCAGGCCGAACAGGAGATATATGATGTAAAGCGGAATGACAGCCTTTGGCGTTTGCTTTATCCAAGCCTGCAATGCCTTGTAATAGGCTGAATCGGACTGTGCCTTCATTGCCAGCAAATTTCTATCGATCGCCCTGAGCAGATCATGGTTGGATCCAGGCGCTGCGGCAAAATGCAGTATAACAGGATTCAAAACGATATAGGTCTTTTCCAAGCCGTATTGCTCATGAAAATAATCGCCGAAATAATGATTTGAAACAGCCGCATCAGCAGATCCTTTGGCGGTTAGATCAAATGCCTCTTCAAATGATCGCGATTCGATAAAGGAAATCTGCAGATCGAACCCTTTTGCCATCTGCTCTATAACCTTTTGCTGAATCGAGCCTTTGAGCACTGCTATTTTCAGACCATTCAAGTCATAAATATTGTTTATGTTTTTGCTTTTCCTGGCATAGACTGACGACCAGCTGTTGAGTATCGGCTCGGCATTGAAATCAAACTTTTCATGCCGTTCCAGCGAAAAAGCCACATCCGGCATTAAATCGATTTGTCCGTTTTGCAGGGCATCAAAGCATTCCTCCCACTCACAGGGGATATAGGTCAGTTGCCAGTTCTCTTCTTTTGCAATTTCATTAAGGATGGTGGGGAAAATACCTGTAGCTGCCCCTGATTCACTCGTGAATATTTTAGGCTTGTTCTCATAGCAACCCACGCGAACTTCTCTCAAATTCAAATCTTTGGGAAAATCTTTCTGAGGATTAATCTCTTCAGTTCTCGAAAAGGCATCCCGAGCAAAAAACAACTGCAAAGCCAGAAAGCTGAGAACAATAACAGCGTATGCCGCAATAGGGAGAATCCCCCTGATGCCGGTTGTGCAGTTGCTATGGATTTTCTTTGATTTCATCAGCTTTAATAACCTGTGGTAAGTGCACTCACAATGTACTTGTCACCGGCGGATAAAATCCATCCGGTACATCCTTTTGTTCTCTTACTGATAATTTCGTCTTAAGCCTTCGATAACTTGATCGAGATCCTTGCCAGGTATGACGGTGCTGCTAGCGGGAGGCTGCCTGGTGGAGGTTTCCACTACCGGAGTTGCCGGAATTTTCCGCTATCTCTTTTGCCGCACCGCAGTGCTCGCAGTGCGGAAGAAGTGCGTGCCGTATGCCATGGCACTCCGGGCATTCTTCGAACAGGGCCGTGCCGCATGCTGGACAGGAGTAGGGTTTGTCTCCATGCGCCTCTTGGGGAAGGACGACATTGTTGACCGTGCGCCTGGTCCAGAACAGGAATTTCCGCGGGCCAGTCCTGATCGGATATTCGCAGACTGGACACAGGAACCGTTCGTACGCTTCACGGTACTGCTTTGTCAGCCACTGGGCCTTGGGGAATGCAACCACCCGAATGAAGTAGATCAAAAGTCTGGCTACGGCGACAAGAAGGACGGTTACGAGTATATATTTGAAATATCGCGAGGGGAAGTACGCATGTACCACGAGAGAAACCTTGAGCAACACTGCAGCGCCGTATCCAAGAAAGAGGGGGAAGTAGATGCTGCCGCGTTTCTTAACAGTCAGAAACACCCCAACGGCCAGCAGGGGTATGAGAATCATGAGCTGAAACGCTGCAAGGCGCAAACGGTGTTTCTCAGCGAGGCGCTGGTATTCATCTCTGGCAGGCTTCTGCTGCTGCTCGATTTTTCTTTTGACAATCAACCTCTCAGACTCCAGCGACTGTTTTCGATCCGTGAGAGCCGAGAGCTCTGCGTTGTACTCCTGATAGCGTCTCTGGTATTCGAGAAAGCGGGAAAGGCTCTCCGACAGATTCGTCTGCTCCGCCTCGGGCAGTGTAATTGATTTCTGAACAGAGAGCTTCTGGAGCTCGATCATCTGGGTGATGGTTTCCTGAAGATTCCGAGAGCTGTCGCCGACGATCCGTATCTCTTCCCTTTTGTTCGAAATGGCGCGGTCCAGCTCGGCGATATCCGCAACGAGGTTCTTATCCCTTTCGACAAGGGTCTGATCGACGTGTTTCCGTTCGATCTCATCATACTGAGGACCTTTGATGGACTTGATGTCCTCGACAAGAAATCCAAGAACCCAATAGACGAGAATCGCCAGAACAACCGTGAAGATGCGAATCGAGAAACGGTGAATCCAGGGCCCCTTGGGCTGTGGTGATGTTTTCATCCTGCCTCCTCTATAGTATTACAGTGATAATCAATCGCCGGCCCCGGTACGGGCTTCCGTGCAGTAAGGGTGCGCACGAACTCCCTGCATACGGCGCCGGCGCGGATATCCTCATGGCTGCCCAGCACTCAGGTTTCCCTCAACCATCCACTGGGATGAGTCAGCATCGGCTGAAGGGCATCTGCTGCAACCAGTGGCTGAATGTCGGGCCTGTTCTGAGTAAAGGACACTGCGCGGGACGTGTGGCGAGTATACATCGGAAGGTATGCTCAGGGCTGGTAATCAGAACGTATGACGTACGCCAGTCGAGTGCTACATGAACATCATATCAAGAAACGATGCGCTGAATTATCAGGTGCCGCTCTGCTGTTTACTGTCACTGAGTACGGTATGAATGCCTACATAATAGGTAACTGCGGCTCCAATCACACAGGCATAGAACCCTATCAGCTGGTCTATTGGAGGACACTCCCCGTAGACAAACATCAGTGTTGAAATGGCAAACGTGGGAACCAGGAATCCTACCAGCGGTACATGATACTTGAGTTTCATACGATCCTCCCCGGATTATGTAACAGTTTCAAAACGCAAGAGCTGCATTCAGTATAAATAATATGCTTGAAGAGTTCGTAAATCCAAGGTGCAGGTCAGCGGCGGCTGCCAGCCATCCGCTGAAACCGGACCATAAAAAATGAATTCAATTGCAGCAACCACCTTTGCGAGCCGCCATCTGTTGCGTTCCACAGCTGGTGACGATCCGCTGGATGCACCAATGCATCACCGCGGCATCAGCGCGAATACACCCCAGCCCAGGTATTCACGCGTGTAAGCGGCATAGCGCTCGGGTCCCGAGGTCAGTTCGGCTCGAACTTCATTCGCCAACTCGTCGCCGGCGTTGGCTTCAAGCCATCGGCGCATGGTGAGCCATTTGGCCGCCTCGTATCTATCCCAGCCGTCTTGGTCGGCCAGAACCATTTCAACCACGTCGTAGCCGATGCGGCTGAAAAATGCGAGGAGCTCAGGCAGCATGAGAAAGTCGGAAATTGAGCTCGCATGACACCCCCTGGCAACATCTTCCGTGGGAGGCAACTGCCTCCAGTAGGGCTCACCGATGAGGATGATCCCCCCGGTGCGCAAACTCTTTGCCAGAAGCTCGATAGTGCCGGCAACGCCTCCGCCGATCCACGTGGCGCCGACACAGGCTGCTACGCTGACCTTCTCGTCAGAGACATAGCCGGCGGCATCGCCATGGATGAACTCGACCTTATCGGCGACGCCGAGTTCTTTAGCACGGAGTTTCGCCTGCTCGGTAAACAACTTGCTCATGTCGATGCCGGTGCCGATGATGCCGTGATCGCGCGCCCAGGTGCAGAGCATCTCGCCCGAACCGCTGCCGAGGTCGAGCACACGGGCCCCTGATTCCAGACGCAGCGCCGCGCCGAGTGTGGCGAGCTTTTCGGGTGTGAACGGGTTGTGGATGCGGTGAGCACTCTCAGTGATGTTGAAGATCCGCGGGATGTCCATTGGGAAAAACCTCCTTTCGAGTATGATCAGATTCGGTCATGGTCTGACGACAGAGATCAGCGGCCGAGGCGTAGCCCCAGTCCGTTGGATTGATTTGCTCGGTGATTACTCAGGCTTCCAATCACGGGCATCATGGATAACTCCTGTGATCCAAATCTCATTTCCTTCTATTCGATACATAATCCGGTAGGCGCCATAGATTACTTCACGACAATCCGGATTGTTAATCTCTGGGATTATCCGGCCAGAGGAGGGAAAATCTTGCAAACGATCTGTTTCATCAAACAACCTGCTGACAAACAAAGAAGCCATTTCAACCGAATCTCTTGCAATATACTCAGCAATAGATTCGACATCATCGAGGGCAGAAGGTGCCCAAATTACTTGAGCCATTTCTTCAGCTGCTTCTTGGCATCTACTTGAGATACACCCTTGCCCTCACGTATTTCTTTTTCGCCATGTGAAAACTTAACGTTCACATAGAGAGCATGGATAATCTCATCCATTGAAACATCATTTGGCAAAGATTCAATTACTCGCTTTGCTGTTTCTTTATTCAACATCACAGTTCTCCCGCTATGATTATTACAATAGTATATGATTCCAAAGCAATCATTTCTAGAGACACCGAACGTGCGAATCACCGGCGGCTGAAAGCCGTCGCGGACTCCGTCCGCGGCAGGTGAATGGGACGAATGCTATGGCGCTCCTCTCCAAATATCATATGCATGCAAACCGGAACATGTCAGGTGTACATTCGTGCTGCAGATCACAAGACAAAAATATCGTACCATTTTTGTGAAACAGATTCCAGGAAATTGTCCGGTATTCTTTTGCAGATCGAAGAAGGGGCGGGTTGGAATGCTATTCCCGGGCAGTCGGAGGCGGGCCGGGGGAGGGGCTTACTCCCCGCTCTCTCCGTTCAGATGCTGCTTGATCTTTCTCCGGATCGACTCGGGCAGCTTGATGCCGATGGCTCCCAGGCGGGCCTCATACTTCTTCAGCGACATCATGTGGGGTGTGGATGAGGAAAAGATCTTCAGGTATGACTGCACACTTCCTTCGAGCTCTTTTCTGAAGAGCATGTCCTGGTTGAGCATGTCCTCGATGTGCGCGATGACCCGGTAGTTGATGGGCCTGCACATCGACCGGTATGCGACGAACCGCTGGGTGGTCTCACACTCGTAGTTCTTTTCCCGGATGCTCTTTTCCACAGTGTTGAGGTTGATGCAGTCAAGGATCTGGAACTCATAGGCGTCGGCGAGCGCCTCGCGGACCATGTTCTCCGTCTCCTTCATCTGGATGCATTTGCCCGTGCATTCGCTGCAGGTGCCTTTGCACCTTAAGTAGACCACAAAGTCTATGTCCGAGCCCTGCTGCGACACCCCCATGTTCACCGATCCCATCACGTCCATGGCGATGTGGCCCTTGATTTTTTCTTCCAGGAGGCGGGCCACCTCTTCGAGCGTGTCGATCCTATCTTCGGTTTCCCGAGTCTGAAACGCCCGGAAGAATTTCTTGATCTCGTTGAAGAGCTCGATCTCCGGGATGTGCGAATACTTCTCCACCGCTGTGTCATAGTTTCGCTGATTTTTCAGGGCGAGAAAGCGCTCCTGATCTATGATCTCTTCGGTCCATACACCGTTTCGGGGGTAGTAATCGGCCACGTCATAGATCTTTCCACCGCTGATCTTCCGGAAAATGACCTTGCATACGGCGCGGTCCTCGATCTCGATCTGGTGAAAGAAGCCCCCTTCGGACACCTCGCCGTTCACCTGGGTCACCTCGCCGAAGTTGGAGGGGTTGAGATAGAGGGTGCTGCCCGTAGACTGCACGCCCCAGGCATGGTGGGCATGGCCCGAGAGACAGAGCATTACCGGGTTCGTGTCGCAGTAGGTGCGCAGCGAGGGCGAGCCCACCGGCCCCGCGTATGAGGCCCGGTCGTGTATGCCCCATGCGGGCTGGTGCACCACGATGATATCGGGCCTGACCGCCCGGAAGTAGCGGAACATTTCGTTTTGCTTCTCGCTTGCGCCTCTGCCCGCCTGATACTTCACGATGTAGCGCTCCGGGATGCCGGCCGTCCATATATCGGCGCCGCCATAGCCGCATATCTTGAGGCTGTCTTCGATAAAGCAGTGCATGTGCAGGTCGTTTTCGTGCAGCGAGGTAAACTTCAGGTCCATGTCGTAATTGCCCGGGATACAGTAGATGGGCGAGGTCTGCTTGGCAAAGAAGATATCCTTGAGCACCTTGTACTTCTGCTGCATCACCCTGCGGGCGCGGATGGTGAGCTGCTGATACCTCGTGCCCATCTCCTGCACTTCTTCCGAGACATGGGGGTCCTCCAGGAGCTCGTCAACGAAATCCTCGATGAGCACGGTCTCTGCGCTCATCTTTCTGCGCATCCCATGAAAATACGACTGGAGCTCGTGATAGCGGATGGAGGTGCCCATATTATAGAACGGGATGTCAATCAGATCGCCCGCGATGATGTATACATCGGCTACGGTTTCCAGCAGCAGGCTCCTGACCTTTTCGAAGTCGCCGTGGATGTCGGTGGCGTAGATGATCTTCATGTCTCTCTGGTATCGGCGCTTCTCAAAGGAAGGTTAACGGCCGCTTTGCCCCTTACTCCTCCAGGCATCGCGGGCGCAGCGCCCCGCCGATTATTCAAGATCCTAATCTCTCTTTGCCTGCTGTGCAAGATATCTTTCGGTGAAAAGAGCGGATACACCGAGGTATGATGATACAGGGCAGACCTCTCCTGCACTGACTCATTTACTGTCCGGTCAGGGGGCGGCGTGGAGATAGTCTGCACCGGGAGAGCACGCGGTGCTGCCGACAGACATCACCCGGACGAAGGGAAGGTGCTGCCTGCAGGCGGAAGGGCATACCCCTCTCAGTGGAACCACAGGGGCCGGTAGAAGGGGTCGTAAAACGGGTAGTATGTGTAATACGGGTAGTTGCCCGGGTATGAGTAGTACTCTCTGTAGCCTCTATGAGGCCACAGCACATGGTTGGTCATGGAGACAACCGGATAGGGATACTCATACTCGCCAATGGTCATGAACTCTACTCCATCGATCGTGCCAACGACCGTGACCTTCCGCCCACGGGTGTAGATGGCTGGATCGAGAAAGCGGTCGCTCACGGCCAGAAAGCGCCCGCCGGTGGCATCTCCGTCCCGTGGTTCGCAGCCGCTTCCCAGCGGCCTTTCGAGTAATTCGATCACGGTCCCCTCTCTCTGCGGGTTTGTTTCCAGAATAGTGCCTCCCCAGAGCACGCGACGGCCCTCATAGGCCTGGGGGTTCTCGATCACCAGTGGCAGCAGGACCGATTCGTCGACACCTTTTCTCAAGTCCCGGCACAGAGAGGATGCACACGAGGAGATAAGGAGGAGTGTCGAGAGGAGCAGTGCGATCAGAAGAAATCTTTGGGTCTTCATGGCAGAGCCCTCCATTGCGATTACTTCCATGAAGACTCATCATAAGCACGCCCCTGAAGCAAATCAAGATATGCAGGCTGCGCCGGTAAGGCGCACTCACCGGTGAGTGAGAATGGGCCACCCTCTCTTTGCTGCAACCCGCCTGAGCTGTTTCGTGGGCTCCACGGCGTGCGGGTTGCCCACCATCTCAAGCAGGGGGATATCCGAGTGATGGTCGCCGTAGGCATACGAGCGGGAGAGATTGATCTGCAGCCTTTCCGCAAGCTCCTCGGCCGCCTTCTTCTTGGTTTTGCCGGCACATACCTCGCCGTGGGGTGTTCCGGTGAGCAGGCCGCCTCTGCCCACTTTCAGGTCGGTGCAGATGAGGTGGTCGAATCGCAGGTCCTCAGCTACGGGCCTGAGCAGATACCGTATGCCGGCGGAGATCAGTACCAGGGCATGGCCCTGTTCCCTGTGCTCCTGCACTCGCGAGACGATGTTGGGGGCCAGGTGGGGCTTGATGATCTTGTGATAATACTCGTCGGCCCCCGCCTCGAACGGTGCGAGGTCCTTGCCTTTGTAGAACGAGAGGAGCATCTTCGCCATCGCGGTCTCGGTCACCAGGTTGCGCTGATAGAACCAGTTGGCGATGATGACCTTCAGAACATAACCGAGAGACACCTGGCCCATGTCCCAGAGATACCTGATGCCGAGCTTCGGGCTGTTCTCGGCCAGAAGCGTCCGGTCGAAATCGAAAAAAGCAGCTGTCTTTCCAGCCATATTCCGCTGTTCACTCCTTGTCTTGAAAGAGTATAATATGGGCAAGCCAAAATCAAAACAAGGCCCGCCTTCTTTATGTAAGGAGCGATTGGGCGTGCATCGTACACCCTTGGATGGCGTGCTGCGGCAGGTATGAGTATTGCAATATTTTTTGGAGCATGCATCAGGAGGATGATCCGGGCGAATGTCCTTCGAAGAAGAGTGAGAAAGGGGAAGCGAAGATGGAGCTGATGTCGATGAGATCGAGGAGCGGGGCTGCATTGGTGCTGCTGGCAGGATGTATGCTGTTGTCTCCGGCCCTCTCGTATGCCGGCGAGGCGGGATGCATCGAGGGCGATTGCACGAACGGCTCGGGCACCTATGTGTTCGATGACGGGTCAAAGTATATCGGTGAGTTCCAAGAGGGAATACCCCATGGAAAGGGCAGATATTACGCCGCTGACGGCATGTTCTACTCCGGTGAGTACGAGCAGGGAAAAAAGAACGGATTCGGCAAGGTCACCTATCCAGACGGGCGCCTCTACGAGGGATATTTCAAGGAAAACCAGCTCCACGGCAAAGGCATGTACCGCTATGCAGATGGAACCGTATACAAGGGTGAGTTCCATGAAAACATGTGGCACGGCCAGGGGGTGCTGACACTGCCCGACGGCCGGATATATGAAGGCGGGTTCCAGGACAACAAGAGGCACGGTACCGGCAAGTTCACCTTCAGAGAGGGCGAGGTCTACGAGGGCGGATACGTCCAGGATCGGATGGAGGGCAAGGGGGTCTACACCTTTCCCGACGGCTCCCGCTACGAGGGCGATTTCCTCAACGATGCCTACGAGGGCACGGGCACCTTCTTCTTTTCAGACGGCCGTGTCTATACGGGCCTGTTCAAGGAAGGCAAACCTCACGGCACCGGCACGATCACCTATCCCGACGGGACGAGCGAAGCGTGTGAATATGTAATGGGCGAGCTGGTGGAGGCCCAGCCACCCGCCGATGAGGCAGGGGAGGGAGAAGACGAGGCGGCGGCGGAAGAAGAGGCGTCCCTGGAGCAGCCTTAAGACTGCCGAAGAGTTTTAGTCCGCCCGGCAGGGGCGCCTGCCGGGCGGAGGCGATTGCAAAAACGTATCTTTTAGATACTCTTAAATATCTTTCAGTAACCTGTTCTCGGGAGATTTTTCCATCGCCTGGACAAACGAGTTCAAGGCCCGGGAGATGCTGGTGAACGATTCATCGCCGGCCACCGGTATCGAATCCTCGCCCCTGTTCTCGAGCGACTCGATCACGTACGAAATGCTGATCTCGTTGATGGAGCGGGCGGGCTGGTAGATGTTCTGCTTGTACCCGGGCAAAGGAATCACGGTCAGCAGGGAGGCCGCCGCGAGCTCGGTGAGGATGTCGTTGGTGAGGCGGATGGGGATCTTTAGGTCCTCTGATATCTGCCGCCCGCTTAAGGGGGGATTCCCCTGCGAGAAGTTCCTCACGATGCGGTGCATGACCATCAGGCTTAAAAGCCTCTTGAACGAGCGGCTGATCCTCTGGATATCCGGCGCATACTCGAAAGACCTTTCGTTCTGGTGCGCATACGAGATCTCAACCCCGAACAGCACGATATACCAGCTCAGCTGCAGCCATACGAGGAACAGGGGCAGTGCCGCGAAGCTCCCGTAGATGGCGTTGTAGCGCGCCACTCCGATCTGGAAGTAGATATACGCCGCCTGCACCAGGACAAAGACCGTTCCGGCGATGACGCCCGCCAGGATGCCGGAAGTGTAGTGCACCCGGGTATTGGGCAGGAAGATGAATACAAAGGAGAACAACATCCAGATGAGCACGTGCGGGATGATCTGGACGACCAGGGTGATGAGGGGAGAGATGTAGCCCAGCAGGCCGAAGGCCTCCATGAGCTCGTTGATCCGGGCGACGGCGATCACGGTGACGCTGCTCGCCATGACGAACAGCAGCGGCGAGATGAGCGTGATGGCGAGATAGTCGGTGATCTTTCTGCTGATGGGCCGCGGCTGACGTATCTCCCAGATATGGTTGAACGAGTCTTCCGCCGAGCCCAGGATGCTGATGACCGACCAGATGAGAAAGGCCGCCCCCACCCCTGCGATGATGCCCCCGCTGGTGTTCTCCAGGAGGTTGCGCGAGTACCCCACCAGGCGGGTGACCACCTCTTCCTGCCCGGCGAGCTGCTCGATGATCAGCTCCTCCAGCTTCCCCTGAAGGCCGAACCCCTTTGCTACGGCAAAGGTCATTGCCAAGACCGGCACGACGGAGAGCAGGGAAAAGAAGGTGAGCGACGACGCCCGCAAGAGACACTGGTCGCTGAAGAATTTCTGAAATGCGATGAGAAAGATCCGGAGATACCGGATGAAAAACCTCCTCCACCCGGCCGTTTCATCCAGCCGGATCCGCCAGATATCCGTCTGGAAGAAGCCCATGACTCTCGATACTGCATCGAATACGGTCATACTGTGTCCTCGCAATTCATCCCGCCCATGTGGGTTTGGAATATCGGCGGCGTCAGTCTTGTGCCGAATCATCGGCAAAAAACAAAAACAGGACCCATCACTTTCGAGCCCCTAAGGACCTGCCTCTCCGGGAGCCGGCTCACTTGAGCGTTATCTCTGCCCGCGACTTGCTTTTCCCCGGCTTTTCATCAGGGGAGAGGTTGTTCTTCTCTACCAGGAAGATCCGCGCCGGGTCGATCACCTGCATGCCCATGAGGCACGCCTTGACCTGCTGGGCCCGGTTCAGGGCAAGCAGCCTGAGATCGCTGTCGGTTACCTCGATGTTCTCCCTGATGAGCTTCTCCATCTCGTGCAGCTCCAGAGACAGGGGCATCCCGAGGAAGTTGCGCGGCTTGGGGAAATCCGCTGCGTCGTAGGCCTTTTTGAGATAGCGCCCATATTCCTCGGGGAGAATGACGATCTCTTCAAGGGTGCGGGCCCCCGTGCCGTTTCTGGCCATGACCTTGAGCTTCTCGGCCTTGAGCTTCTTCTCGAACAGCACGTCTGCAAGACCGGCCCGGTCTTTTTCCCTGTCGGCAAAGCCCTGGATATCGATCTTGAGAGACGGCTTGTCCGTGAGGATCTTGACGAGAACGCCGAGCCGCTCCACCGCCCCTTCGGGAAGCCTTGCCCTGCCGGGTTCGAACTCGATGATGTTCAATTCGGATGCGCCCGGATAGATGGCCTCTAGGAGAGAGAACGGCGAGGTTGCGGCCTTGGAGATGGTGTTGGTGATCATGGTGAGGATGATGCCCCCGACGCTGAACTCGGGATCGTCAATGCGCCCCTTCACCGGCAGGCGCAGATCGATGAGACCCTTTGTGTCCTTGAGCAGGGCTACCGCGAGCTTGACCGGCAGGTTGACGGCCTGCTCGCTCTCCACGGGTCCGCCGAAGGTGAGCTGGTCGATGAGCACGTCGTTGCTCGCATCGAGCTCTTTTTTGTCGATCAGGTATGCGAGGTCGAGCGAGAGCTTTCCCCGTTCGATGGCATAGCCGATATACCGGCCCGAGTACGGGGTCAGGGCGCTCAAGTCCATGCCCTGGAGGTTAGTGCGCAGATCGAGGAAGATATCGTCCGCAAAGGGATTGACACTGCCGGTTATCTTCAGCGGCGTGCTGTAGTTGAGCTTGCCGGAAAAATCCAGGGACGCGGGCTGAACCCGCTCCGAGGAGAGCCCGGTGATCGAACCCCAAAGCTCACCGAGATCCGCCGAGAAGTTGGGCTCGACCGAGCGGTCGAGGAAGTTCACGTCCCCGTTCTGCAGGACCATCCGGGCGATCCTGATCTGCTCGAGCTTCTGCCCTTCGCCTTCTGCGGGGACCTGCCCGGCGTCTTTTCCGGCCTGGAAGGCGTTTTTGATGTTCAGTGAGCCGTCCTTCTGGACAATGATCTGCGAGAAGACGTCTTCGATGCGTATGCCGCCGATCTCGAGGCTGCCCGGATCGGACACGAAGCTGATATCGTCGATGGCCAGGGTCCTCCACTTGATGAAATCATCGGCATGCGTCTTATCAACAGAGGCGAAATCCCCGATCCGGGCGTTCCCGGCGAACGACGTCTTGATCGCGTTGTCCGGGGTTTTCCCCAGGCTCACGTCGCCCTCGGCGGAAAGGTGGCCGCGGGTCACCACCAGCTGCACCTTGTCGGCGAAGTAGGGCTGCACCCAGCCGATCTCCAGCCCGTTCACTTCCATCCGTGCCCTGCACAACAAAGGATTCAGCGTCAGGTCGGCTGCGGCGGAGATCGAGCCGGTGCCGTTGAGCCGGGACTCGAGCCGGATATTCCCCTGGGCATCCGGCCGGGTGGAAATGTCCCGGGCCTGGAGGTCGACCTCGCTCCATACGAGCTTTGCAGGGTTGGTGTTGGATGCGTCCGTGAACTCGACCGTGCCTTTGCTTATGCTCAGGACGTTCACATCCAGGTTGAAGGACTCTTCCGGGCTGACCGGCTCCCGGCCGGCTGTTGTCTCCGGCGCCGGATCTTCTGCGCCGGTCTGGCCGTCAGCCCCTTCATGCACATCCGGTGCGAACAGGCCAGCCCAGTCGAGCGCGCCCGAAGCGTCCCTCCTGACATAAAGCCTGGGGGTGTCGATCTGGATATCGGAGAGTATCACGGTCTTGTCCGAAAGCCGGGAGGGCGCCAGGGTGACCCGTGCAAGCGGCAGGGCCATGAGCGGCAGGCTCTTGTGATCGAGGAGCGAAAAATCCTTCAGCGAAATCTCACCCAGTACCACAAAGTCCGGCTTGCGGCTCCGGCTCTGGATATAGGAGACCTTGCCTTTCAGATCGAGCAGGCCCGACTGAACGACGATCTTGAGGTCGCGGGGGATGTACCCCATGTAGAACGGCAGGGAAAGGTCTTTCAGATCGATATCCAGCGAGGTTTCCAGAGAATCTGTAAAGGGCTTTGTCTGGCCGGCCAGGGAAAAGGCGGTGCCGTTGACCACGGCGGTCAGGCTCGGCTGGACAAAGGTTTCCACATACTCGTCGATATTCGAGATAAAGGGGATGGCCAAGACGATGTCCGTGGTCAGGTGGCGGGTATCGGTCACCCTGTCTCTGAACTCCAGGGAGCCGCCGGTAATGAGGATGTTGCCCAGGGCAAAGAGGAGCGGCTTTCCAGATGAGCCCTGGTCTCCTGCTGTAAGGTCGGAGAAGTTGTATGTATTGGGCGCGGTGCGGGTGATGACGAGCGACGGTTTTTCAAGGCGGATTTCCCGTGTGATGAGGGCCTTTCGAAAGAGCGATCTGATCTGGAGGTTGACGAAAAGCTCGTCGAATGACGCGACAGGCGCCTCGTCCCGGTTTTCCGAAATCTTAAGCTCTTTCACCCTCACGGACAGTATGAACGGGTTGAGGTCAATGTCCCTGATGGTTACCTCCCGGCGCAACGCTTCGGTGAGCTGGTCCTGGGCAAGGGACCTGAGGAAGACGGGGAGAATCAGAAAACCAGCAGCTGTATACCCAATGAAGAGAAGAGCCAGAATTATCGAGAGTTTTCTCCACATGATCGGCCACCATCCGAAAAACGGCATTGAGAACTCATCCTCACAAACCATAAAGACATGCAACGCGCTTGAGGGCGCATATCCCTTCGCAGAGCATGATATGGATGAATTCTCCTTGCCATTATACTGGTTCACTGAAAAGAATTGCAAGGAGGTTGTGGTAAAAAGATGGGATGAAATACCTTTGTATGCGGTGATGGAAGAGGTGATTTTCTGCTGACAGGATGCATATCGATTTATTATGATGCAGGTGTTTGAAACTGCCGGGCCCTCTTGAGGAGCGTTCACTCTGGAGACGGCCCCTTTCTTGAGGAGGGAGCATGAAGCACGATGTTCTGCTCATCAATTTGCAGGACAATGTCGGGGTGGCCCTGGTCGATATTCCCCGGGGCGGAAAGGCCCGCATTTCCAGCGGAGAGCGGGTGGAGGCGGTAGACGAAATCCCCTACAGCCACAAAATGGCGCTTGAGGATATCCGGGCAGGCGAGCCGGTGCGCAAATACGGCGAGGAAATCGGCCGCGCGCTGACCGATATCCCCCGGGGAGGCTGGGTCCATACCCACAATCTGCATACCGGGGAGCAATGACCATGTCAGGGCATACCTTCAAAGGCTTTGTCCGTCCGGACGGTTCGGCGGGTATCAGAAACCATATCGCCGTGATCCCCACGGTCTCCTGTGCGGCAGGCGTGGCTGCAAACATCGCCCGGGCAGTGCCCCCGGCCGTGCCCCTGCTGCACGGCCACGGGTGCGGGAGGGCGCTTGAGATCACCATGCACCAACAGGTACTGGCCGGCCTGGGCAGGAACCCCAACGTAGCGGCGGCCCTCGTGGTGGGACTGGGGTGTGAAACCGTTCAGGCCTCATCGGTCGCAGCCGAGATCGCCAAGACCGGCAAGCCCTGCGAGTTTCTCGTCATCCAGGAGCAGGGCGGCTCACGGAAGACAACGGAAAAGGGTATCGAGATAGTGATGCGTTTTCAAAAACATGCCCAGGCCCTTCAGCGCAGTGAATGCCCTGTGAGCCGCATCGTGATGGGACTCGAGTGCGGGGGTTCCGACGCCTTCTCAGGGATCACGGCCAACCCGGCAGTGGGTCTTGTCTCGGACTGGCTTGTCGAATGCGGGGGGACTGTGGTCCTCACCGAAACCACCGAGATGATCGGCACCGAGCACATCCTCTCGCGCAGGGCGGCGAGCCCTGAAGTGGCCGCACGGGTGGAACACATAATCTCCCAGGCCCGCAGGCGCACTCACGACATCCTCGGGCCGCTCGCCTCGTGCGTCATCGCGCCCGGCAACATGGACGGGGGTTTGAGCTCCATCCGCGAGAAGTCTCTGGGCTGCATCGTCAAGGGAGGCGGCACGCCTGTCACCCAAGTGGCGGACTACGGGCAGGAGCCGTCGAGCAAGGGACTCGTGATCATGGACGGGCCGGGGTATGACATGGAGTCTCTGGCAGGGCTCGCGGCTGCGGGCTGCCAGCTCATCATCTTCACCACGGGCCGGGGCACCCCTGCAGGTTTTCCGCTGGTGCCCGTGATCAAGGTTGCGAGCACCGGCAGGCTCTACAAACTCATGGAAGACGACATGGACATCGATGCAGGTGGTGTCCTCGACGGCGGAAGCCTTGAAGACGTGGCCCGCGACCTGAAGGCACTTGCAGTCGAGGTGATGAACGGCGAACCGACCAAGGCTGAGCGGAACAATCAGGACGGCATTCTCTGCCTCGCCGTCATGACCCCGGCCTTTTAGCACCCAAAGATGAACAGTGCCGATGGGGCGGATTCTGTACCTCTGGCAAAATATCCCGCCCCGGCACAGTCCTCAGGCGGTCACGAGGGTATTCACACACCACTGGATCGAGGGTCTGATACGATTGTCATCCCCCTCCAGCGATTCCCGGGCAGCATGCGATTCCGGCACTGATACGGGCTTCTGACTCTCGCGGCAGTGCTGTGGCAGGACTTGGTGCGGTATATGTCAATGAACGAGAGATCTTGCGCCCCAGATGTTCATGGATGTATAGTAACCGGCAGAAACCGGGGCGTCCCCCGGATACAGGAAAGCAGGCACCCTTCAAGGCGAGGTGAGCATGAAAAATATCTTGAACAAGATCAATGCGCTGGCGCGCTATCACAACGAGGTCTCACCGGATTTGGTAAGGACCAAGGATATCAAGCTGGGTCTGAGGAACGCAGACGGCTCAGGGGTCGTGGCGGGGATCACCTCCAAGGGCGAGGTGCTCGGCTATGAACGGGTGCCCGATGAGCGCGGGAGCGGATATGTGGTGAAACCCATCCACGGCAGGCTTCTCTACTGCGGGTACGACGCTATCGAACTGGCCCGGATGATCCAGGCCGAGGACCGGTTCGGGTTCGAAGAGGTGGCGTATCTTCTGCTCACCGGGGAGTTACCCAATGCCGATGACCTGGACAACTTCACCAAGCTGCTGGCGAAGAAGAGGCCGCTCACCCGGCTGGAGCGAAGCATCCTGATGCAAGAGGCCTATAACGACAACCAGATGTTCGCCCTGCACTCCGTCATCTCACACTTAAGCAGGTGCGATCCCAACCCCGTGTCCACCAACATCAGCGATGTGATCGAGACCTGCATCTCGCTGATCGCCAAGTTCTCGACCGTGGTGGCGTACAATTACCGGGTTTCGCGCTATCGCAACGGATCGGATCTCATCCTGCTCCAGCCCGATCCCGAGCTGTCCACGGCAGAGAACTTTCTCTATCTCATCAAGGGGCAGAGGCCGTCCAGAAAAGAGGCGCTCCTGTTCGATCTCGCCCTGATGCTCCATGCCGAGCACGGGGGAGGGAACAACTCGACCTTTGCAGTGCGGACGGTGACGTCCAGCGGCGCAAACACCTACATGTCCATCTGCTCGGGCATCGCCTCGTTGAGCGGCCATCTGCACGGAGGGGCCAACGAGGCGGTCATGATGATGATGCGGGACATCCGCAGGAATGTGAAAAACTGGGAGAACAGAAAAGAGGTGCGCCGCTATCTCATCCGGATCCTCGAAGGCAAGGCCCACGACGGCGCCGGCAAGATCTACGGCATGGGACACGCAGTCTACACCCTTTCAGACCCCAGGTGTACGATCCTCAGGGAGAAGGCCGAGGAGTTTGTGACCAGGAAGGAGCAGATCCAGGAGCTCAAGCTCATGGACCTGGTTGCAGAGCTCGCATCCGAGCTCATCTACGAGCGCAAGGGCCAGATCGTGTCTCCCAACGTGGACTTCTACTCGGGATTCGTCTACAAGATGCTCGGCATCCCCATCGACCTCTTCACCCCGATCTTCGCCATGGCAAGGGTCGTGGGATGGTCCGCCCACCGGATCGAACAGATTATCCAGGCAAAGCTCATACGGCCCGCGTACGTGACCTCTCTGCCCGGAGAATACAAGTATGTGCCCCTGAGCGAGCGGAAACGGGCTCTCGATCGGGAAGACGTGAAGGCATCGGCATAAGGGGCCTGCCTGGATTGGCGATTGACAGGAGGGTGCCGCCTTTTTATAGTCTTTCCGGCGGAAAGGCACCCGGCTGCACGGCGTATGCGGCCATCGGCGGTCCTCTTTCTCCGGCTTACGGGGATGGGAGTGGCGGGAGCGGATTTCTGAAAGCTCTTTATTTCCGTGCGAGGCGGATGTGACGCCATGTTTTCCGGACGGGCCGTGAGCGGCTCGCCGTAAGATCACCCAAAGAGAAAGGCGGCCAGGCGTATATGGCACATCTCACACTCTCTGAATGGCTTGCCCGGGCTGAGAACAACCCCCGGTTCATGGAGAATGTCACCGCGGTCAGGCATCTGCCGGCAAAGGACGCGGTGCTCGCGCCGTACCCCGCCTGGGTGGACGGGAGGATCCGCGCCGTCCTGAACAGACGAGGCATAAAGAGCCTCTATAGCCACCAGGCCCGTGCCGTGGAGCTCATCAGAAGCGGGCGCGACGTGGTGCTCGTCACCCCGACCGCGAGCGGCAAGACCCTGTGCTACAACCTGCCCGTGCTCCAGAAGATCCTGGAGAACGGTGAAAACCGCGCCCTGTACCTGTTCCCCACCAAGGCACTCGCCCAGGACCAGATGCACGAGATTCACAGCCTCATCACAGAGCTGAAGGCGGACATCCGCACCTTCACCTATGACGGCGACACGCCCGACGACGCGCGGCAGGCGATCCGGAAGCAGGGCCATGTGGTCATCACCAACCCGGACATGCTCCACGCCGGGATCCTGCCTCACCACACCAAGTGGCAGAAGCTCTTCTCCAACCTGGCCTACATAGTCATCGACGAGCTGCACGTCTACCGGGGGGTCTTCGGCAGCCACCTGACCAACGTGATCAGGCGGCTGAAGCGGATCTGCCGGTTCTACGGCGTGGACCCGGTGTTCATCTGCTGCTCGGCCACGGTGGCCAATCCGAAGGAACACGCACAGCGCCTGCTCGAAAAAGAAGTCGAGCTCATCAACGAGAGCGGTGCGCCGGCCTCGGCCAAGACCTTCATGCTCTACAACCCGCCCATCGTGAACCGGGAGCTGGGCATCCGCCAGTCCGCGCTCATCCCGGCCCGGACCATCGCGGGCGAGCTCATAGGCAACGGCATCCAGACCATTGTCTTCACCACGAGCAGACTCACCGTGGAGGTGCTCACCAAGTATCTCAAGGACCAGTTCAAGAACAACAAACCCGTGGACGACCACTTCGTCACCGGGTACCGGGGCGGCTATCTGCCGAAGCTCAGGCGCCAGATCGAAAAGGGCCTGCGCGACCGCGAGGTCATGGGCGTGGTGAGCACCAACGCCCTGGAGCTGGGGATCGACATCGGGGACCTGGAGGCGTGCGTCATCACGGGCTATCCGGGCTCCATCGCCAGCACCTGGCAGCAGGCGGGTAGGGCGGGGCGCCGCAGCGGGCAGAGCCTGGCTGTGCTCGTCGCCCGGAGCACGCCCATGGACCAGTTCATGGTGGAGAACACCGACTACTTCTTCTCCCGCTCGCCCGAGCACTGCCGGGTCAACCCGGACAACCTCCTGATCCTGCTGCACCACATCAAGAGCGCGGCCTTCGAGCTCCCCTTCGAGAAGGGGGAGCGGTTCGGGGCCGAAGACCTCGAGGAATTTTTGAGCTACCTGGAAGAGAAGGGGGTGCTCCACCGGGTGGACGACCGCTGGCACTGGGCGGCCGAGAGCTACCCCGCGGATGAGGTGTCCTTGAGGACGGTCGACCCGGAGAATGTGGTGGTCGTGGACACAACAGACGCCTCGTCCCACCGGATCATCGCCGAGGTGGACTGGGACAGCGCCTTTACCACGGTGCACAACGGGGCCATCTACATGGTGGAGTCGCAGCAGTACCACGTGGACAAGCTCGACTTAGAGCGCAGGAAGGCCTATGTGCACAAGGTCGACTCCGACTACTACACCGACGCCATGACCTATACCAATGTCCGGGTCCTGGACGAGTTCGGCGTGAAGCGCGCGGGAAGCATCATCGTGGAGCACGGCGAGGTGCAGGTGGTCCGCAAGGTGGTGGGTTTCAAGAAGATCAAGTTCTACACCTCGGAAAACGTAGGTTACGGCGAGGTGAACCTGCCCGAGCGGCAGATGCACACTACGAGCTACTGGTTCACCGTCCCCTGGGACCGCCTCTCCACCCTGAACTTCCGGAAAGAGGAGATCATCGACGGTCTCATGGGCCTGGCCTATACACTCCACCATCTGGCTGCGATCATGCTCATGGCCGACACCCGGGACATCGACCGCTGCATCGGCGACAAGAGCGGGCAGTGGTACGTGCGGCACGGCAAGGACCGCAGGGTCATCACCGACCTGCCCGCGGGCGGCGCGGCAGAGGGAGCGGTCATGGTGGATGCCTACGATCCCACGATATTCGTCTTCGATGCCTATCCGGGGGGTGTAGGCTTCTCTGAGCTGCTCTTCGAGCAGCACGCGACCCTGCTCAATCTGGCCAAAGGCCTCATCACCTCCTGCGTGTGCGAACACGGCTGCCCCATGTGCGTGGGCCCGGTCCTTGAGGTGGGCCCGACCGCAAAAAAGGCGGCCCTTGCCATCATCGAGCTGATCGAGGCCTCCTCCCCCCAATCAGGCACCCGATCCTGCGGATCTCATGGAATCAACGCCCGCGTGTGTGAAAAAGAATAACCTAGCGGTTCTGTGCAAAAACTTTAGGAAGCGGGAAAGCGAACCTTACAGCTGCCCCTCGAACTCCTTCAGGAAGCGTCTGAAAAACTCCTCCATGAAGGCGTGACGCTCCTGCGCCATGTGTCTGCCCTCAGGGGTGAGCATCCGGTCTTTGATCTTGGAGAGCTTGACCATGTATTCCCGGTAGCCGGTGTCGTCCCTGCTGTAGGGTTTTGCCGTGAGCGGGTCCATGTCGGGGTTGTGGAGCACCGCTCCCACCTCGCCTGCGAAGAGGTAGGCCCGGGCGATGCCGACGGCGCCGATTGCGTCGAGCTTGTCGGCATCGAAGAGCACCTTGGCCTCCAGGCTCTCAGGATGGTGGCTGTTGCGATACCGGTGGGAGATGATGCAGTGGATGATGTTCTCTTTCTTTTCCGGCGGTATGGGATACTTTTCCAGGATCTTCTCTGCGATCCGGGCGCCCTGCTCGGCGTGGCAGAGCGTGCCTTTGGCGCTGTCCTGAATCGCCCTGCCGATGTCGTGCAGCAGGGCCGCTATGGCGAGGACCTCCAGGTCCGCGCCCTCGACCCGGCCGATGTGCATACAGAGCCGGTACACCCGCTCGGTATGCTCCCAGTCGTGGCTGTACTTAGCATCGGCAAAATGGTTCCGTGCAATATCCCGGATGGATTCAATGATGTCCTGCATGCCAGAGGCTGATAGCACAACCGCCCGCAATCGATCAACGCCCCAATTCGGGTGGAGCAGGAAATGTGAACCAGTCCCTGAATCGGGTGTTTGGCCTTGACAGCAAAAGGACCGATATATTAGCCATTACAGTGCTATTCTGATATTGTGGCAGTTCTGTGCGGTCGCACTGCGGCATCGGAAAGGAGAACTGATATGAGCAC